>R27__coassemble_370_pt1 | contig 31092 bp, 33 predicted proteins | sample R27__metabat2_low_PE_046 | metagenome-assembled genome bin R27
TTGACATGACAAACCCCCAAACATTATTCTTGTCTAACGTTTGGGGGTCGGTACAGAACTGGTGGTTTGACCAGGCCCTATAAGGGCCTATCTCCTGTGGTGGCCCCCATATGGGGGCACCGAGGAGGATCTGACAATCACAGTTTAATTTCCGGCAGCCCCCTACTCGGGGGCTACTTTTATTTGCCCTGTGTCACCGGCTCACCCGTGAACGGGTCGACCAGCTCCTTCAGGCTTATCTGGTCATTCATAATATCTTCTTGCAGCTGATTCTGGATATATTCTCTTATCGCCCCTTCATACTTTCCTACGGTATCCACATAGTATCCTCTACACCAGAAGTGCCTGTTGCCGTACTTGTATTTCAGATTCGCGTGCCTGTCAAATATCATCAGACTGCTCTTGCTCTTCAAATATCCCATATACTCTGACACACTCATGTGCGGCGGTATGCTTACTAGCATATGTATATGGTCAGGGCAGCATTCTGCTTCTATTATTTCTACTCCCTTTCGTTCACTCAGTTCTCGCAATATCTTCCCTACGTCCGCTTTGATCTTTCCATAGACCACCTGCCTCCGGTACTTCGGTGCAAATACTATGTGATATTTACACCGCCACTTGCTATGTGATAAACTCTGTACGTCATCTTTCATGACAAAACCTCCTGTTTACTGTTTGTGGTTGCCAGACCGCTTGCAGTCTATCACAGGAGGTTTTCTCTGTCATTTACTAAAGTCTTTTTATCCACCCCCAGTTGAACTGGGGGTTTATTTGTCGCTGAAGCGCCAAAAGAAAAGAACGATTATTCTATCAAAATAATCGTTCTTATTTGGCAAAGGCTGATATTTTTGATACAATGCACCAGAGATTTATCCTTTGGTGCATTTTCCTGCCGTTGGTGCAAATCTCATCGCTTTGGTGCAAGAGTTATTTTTTGGTGCATCAATTATTTTATTCAAGGAAGTTGTAATTTCCTGAGAAACTGTAAGGCATAACTAAAAAGCAGGAATTACCGTTAAGCGGTTCAACGGCACCATAGACATACCGATACTCCCGAATATGATGGCATGGTACGGAGGGACGTATGCATATTGTAATTCATGGTAATCCGATGACAAAGCGGCTCGTGAATTCCGATCTGCAGCGTGTGGTTGAAAGAAGGCGGCCTAATCAGCGCAACGACTGCCAGGTCTCTGGAATCTATCTCAAAGTTAAAACGTCACTCTTTTTTCTCGTTATCCAGTTCCTCAAGCAGCAGTTCAGCGGCCTCCATCATTTCCTGATTCTGCTGTCTGTCGATAATCGTATGCAGTTCCGTTTCCGCAGCGTAGTTATTTCCCTTGCCAAGATAGCAGAGTGCTCTGTAAAAAAGGCCTTCATCCGTCATCACATCGGCGGCAATCACCCTTGCAAAGTCATCACAGGCCATATCATATTTCATCAGATACAGCCGGCAGATACCGCGCTGATAAACAAGCCGAAAATCTTCTTCCTTCCCGTCAAGACAGAAATTGAAGTTTTTTTCGGCTTCTTCATACTTGTTCAAACGAAGCTGCGCCGTGCCCAGACAAGAGCGGAGATATGTCTCTGTATCTTTATCTGTCTCATATTGCAAGAGCCGGGTGATGATTTTTTCCTGGGCTTCAAAATTATCCGATTTAAAAGCGGCGTTCAGCGCATTCTGATATACAGACTGATCTTCTTTGCCTTCATCAATCATTTTAAGAAAAATGCCGACCATGCTGTCGTAATCCGCTTCGGCTTCGTAACAAGCGGCGATAAAGGTCATATTCTCGACATAATTCCCTCCGCAGCTGATACATTGAAGTGCGTCTTCCCGCGCGGAGGAAAATCTGCCCAAAATGTAATTGGATTTTGCCCGAAGATCATACAGGCCTTCCCTGTCATCGCATCCCAGAGCTAGCGCCTTTGCGGTGGAATCGACGGCATTCTGGTAATTTCCCGTATTATACTCAGCCTCTGCCAGCATATACCGGTAATCGGCATTACTGTCATTCAAAGCAATTCCTTCTTTAAAGCTCGAATGCGCTTCTTCCCACTTGTTTTGCATTGCGTATATACAGCCCTGCCGGAAGTACAGTTCTGCCAGACCGGGATCGCTTCCCGAATAGAGAGAAACACATTCTTTGAGATAGTTCTCAGCTGATGCATAGTCTCCGTCATTGGCCGCAACCGCGGCGAAGAGATAGAAGTCTTCAAAGCTTATAGGCTTTTCAATATTCGTCATTGTATCCCGCAGCTCTCCGATTTTTCCCTGGCGAAGTGATTCATTGATCTCCTGGACGTACCCCGTCATATCCGGCTTTTTGCCAATGCGAAAAAGATCTTTCCCCCCAAAAATCAGAAAAACGCAAACCGCAAAGAGCAAAACAGAAAATAGTACAGTCAATTTCTTTTTCCATTTTAAGTGAAGATTTTTTTTATTACCAAACACGCTGTATTCAACTCCTTTTAAAACACGAGAAGGCAACTGTACCTTCTCGTGTTTTTTGACTGATAAGTTTTACCGTTTTCAGAAAGATTTACTTCACAAAGATATAGGTTTGAAGCTCATCGACCACAAACCGGATATAACCGTCAACGATCTCGTACTCCAGCAATACCAGATTTCCGTTTGCGTCCATAGCAAACACTTTGAAGCCTGTGTCGGGGATCAGATCTTCCTGAATGCTGATCATAGCCTTGCCGTGGTTCAGTGTTCTCACGACGGCCTGGTTGATGATCATATAGGAATCGACAACGGCAATAACCGTGGGCTTGCTGCCGACTTCGGTCTGAACGACCGTGTCGGTCCGGACAGCATCCTGAGCTTTTTTCATTTCCGTCTCTTCGAGCACCAGCGTGATGCTGACGGCATTGACAACGTCATCGGAAGCAAGCGTATTCGTATCAAGCGTTACACTGCCGGTGCTGAACTTCACCTCGATCCCGGCGACAGAATCGGAATTGTCATTCACTGCCTTGATTATCGTTTCGGGAAGCGTAACCTTGTCGATTGCAGTGTCAAGATTCGAGCAGTCTACGACTACAGGTGCGGAGGGATCCGTTGCGGCAATGATCTCGGTGATTTCTTCCTCTTTCGGGATAATCACTTCCACTTCGCTGCCGGAAACTTTTCCCTGATAATGAAGTACATCTTCCTCGCTGCTGACGGGAATAGTGATGACATCCTTCTTAGTTGCCGTTTCTCCACTGCCAGTATTTATCGGCACAGCCTTGAACCGGGCGGTGAACACCGTGTCTTCCGTCAGAGCGTCGGTGAGTGCCTTGTCCCAGCCGATGAATTCATAGGTATAATTAGCGTCGGCGGGTCTGGTGGGCGTTATATCACCGGGATAATAAAGCGGATGCCCCTTTGCCATAACATCGTGGAAGAGCTCCGTGCCGTCCCAGTTGACGAATGTTACATTAACAGGTTCACCGACGATATAGAGATACTCTTCCATGGTCTCGGGTTCATAGTTTATCAAATCTACATTGGGTTCAATCATCTCATAGTACCAATCATAGTACCACTCTTTAAAATATCCTGCTTTGAGGGCCTTTCCATAATACGCTGAATTGCCGCCCCTGTAATCATAAACATACACGTCTCCGCCGAAGAAACCGCCGTTGATCTCAACGGTATTGTCATAACCGTTTTTGTTTTTGTATACGAATACATCATCGGTAAATATACCGTCGTTGATCGTCATATCGGCACCGTAGCTAAAAACCTTACCCTTAATCTCGCCGCCATTCACCTCGTAGTCGACATTGGTAAAGGGATTTCCGTAGCTGTAATCATAAAACGCGTAACCTTTACCGCTTAAGGTTCCGTCGGTGATCGTGAGAGAAGCTATGCGCGCGTCAGTGCCTCCGGGGAGCTGGATCCAGTCGCCGGTAGAACCCTCTACCGTGCCTCCGTTGATAGTCACCTCGTTTATTCCGGCAGGCTGACAGAATTGTCTGATTACGGTTGTCACACTTTGCAGGAGCCCTCCGTTAATAGTGAGAACGGCGTCACGCACGTTGCTGTTATTATCGACCGCGTAGCAGATGCTGTCCGACGCAGTCTGCTCAAGCGTTCCGCTCTCTATGGTGAGATTCCCCTGATTGTTGATTACGTTGGTCGCATAGTTGTACTGCGGTGTGGACCACCATTCGCCGGCCGCTGTTCCCTCCGCAACATCGTTCTGGATTTTTCCGGTCTGTGCTACAGAAGTATCCTTGATGGTGAGTGTACCGTTATTGAGGATGACCTGAGAAGCTTTATTTTCATTTACGGCATTCTTCAGCGTATAGCCGTTCAGGTCGATGACGACATTTGTCCCGGCAGCGATCGTGATGCCGCCGTTGCCGTTGAGCGTGATGTTATCTGTCAGTTGAATCTCGCACGGTGTTTCCGTGGAACTGCCGGCACTGGAGATTGCACTTTTCAACGCATCTTCCGTGGCTACCTCAGTCGGGTCGTGTATCGGGATCTCGATCTCTTCTCCGTTGACCGTAAAGGTCAGCTTCGCATCGGCGAAAACTCCGTTGATCTTAACGTCAAACGAGCCGTCCTCATTCACAACGACCTCAACGGCTTCGCTGTCGGACGCAAGAGAGGTGATCTCTCCGCTGATGCCGTACGCCTGCAGAATGTCGCTTCCCGTCACGGAGGAACCAACCGGGCACGACAGAACCGTCTCTCCAGCTGTGCCCAGGAAGTTTGCCGCCCGGGTCGGACCTTCGGCGGGAACTTCCTCAACCGCTTCAGTCACTTCCTCGGCGGGAACTTCCTCAACAGGCGCAGCCACCTCGGCGGCTTCCGCAGGAATGTCTGTCTCTCCATCGGCCGCAAACGCGGCCGGCGCCAAGGACATCATCAAAACGACTGCCATAAACAGCGCCATCAATCTTTTCTTCATGTTTTTCCTCCTGTTACTTAATTCTTTTGTACTGTATTAATGTTCTATTATTCTTCGCTCTAAGCTATCCTGAGTCTAATGCGAAATAGAACGCAAAAAAGACCATAATACCCACAGGCACAGTCATCCTGTGTCTGAAAATATCATGGTCTCTGGTTTTTCTATAAAATTTGGGTGAAAAGGGTTGACAAAAGAGCGCAGGAAAGCTATGCAAGCTTGCTTGCTTAGGGATTGTCGTGCCGTTCTGCATATCTGTCAAGTCCTTTACTATAAATACTACCTGGTCAAAGCTAAAATAAGCTCCAATGTAATTATCATTTTTTACTCAAAAGAAACAATCTGTTTCATCAGTATATGAGCGTATCACCCTGAAGATTTTTTATATCTGTGATGATCATTCGAACAAACAATACCATTCGAGAAAATCTTCATACATTTTTTCGCCTTCTTTTCGGGCCTTAACAGCATCTTGAATATCGTCAAAGCTTCCGAGATCGCTGATCAGGTGAAATTGCAGGGATTACAATTGAACACTATGAATGATTTTTTCAGGATTGGAGGTTTCAAACGGGTAGATTCCGATTTCATTCAGCTTGTTCTTCTGCCATGAGGGAACTTTATCGTTACTGAGTCTGGTTCGTTGTACAGCGATCCAACCATCCATTGTTCTTCCATCCGGTGCGAGTTGACCCCTCGGCCATAGAGGAAGTTTCCCGTGTTCTTCTACATAAGCCTTGATATACGAATACATTCGCTCCCAATCATCATCTCGGACAGTTTGAAGATCCCACACCATCCCGATTGAATCCAGAAGATAAACACGGTCTTGGGGATAATTTTCTCGTCTGCGTCTATGATCTCTCTCACTGAAAATCCATTGTCCAAGAAGTACTCCGTCAGGTGTCTTATACTCTAACGGAACAAGAAGATTGCCATGCTTGTCAAAGTACTGTTTTGCATCCTCAAACCAATCAGTCCACGCTCTGCGTCTTCCTAAAGACCAAACCATATTTCTGGCATTGAGGTCTGACACCTGCTGCTCAGTAAGCTTTCCTCCGGCGTATTTCTTCCGTTGTTCACCAATCCAGTTGCCGAGCAAGACACCGTTTTCTGCCTCATAAGCCTTCGGGACCAGCAAATCGCCGTTTTCCTCTATGTAGACATCACAAAGCTTAAGCCAAAAATCCCATGTATATCGACTTTCCAGCTTCCAAACCATTCCGATGGCATTAAGTGCCGCAATCTGGTCAAGACATAAGCTGCCGGTTATTTTTGTGTTGCCGTTAAAGATTGCACGCTGCCGCTCAATCCAACGGCCGAGTTTATATCCTTCGGTTGTTACATATCTGGATGGAACAAGAAGATCCCCGAACTCTTCATGGTAAGCTTTGGCGCTTTCAAGCCAATCATCCCAATCCAATCTATTCGTTCTTTTCTTCATGTTCTTCTATATATGCCGCCACATATTTATCATGCAGCGTTTCTTCTTCTAATAATCTTGCCTTAACGGCATCGGAAAAGCGTGAAAATCTGCCAAGGCATTTTCTTTTTCCCTGAAACATGATTTCCACTCGCCATTTTCCGCTGCGTTTATCAAAAAATACGCCGGGAACGCCGCTCTTATTATTGGATCTTACAGTCTTACTTCGGATCATTTCTATGCATGTTCCATCTATAAAGTGCAGTGATTCCAACCCGGGCCATCGGCACCCGCAGGTCGTCCTTTTCCCGCTCCTCAAGTATTTGGTGGTTACTACACATTCGTTTCCACACTGGCATTTACATAGCCAAGCAGACCTGCCCTTGATACTTTCCGTCGGTTTGATTGCTGTCAGATGTCCATACGTTTGACCTGACAAGTCAAGTCTTCGGCTCATTTTTAACCCTGAAGAAGAGATACCAGTTTATTTCTTGCCTCCTCTTCTGTCTTTTCAAAGCAACTTCCTGTCAGATAGTGCAATGCATCATTCCATTCAAAAAAAGAAGCCGACTCGACGGGATGGTGAAGTCGAATGGTACGTGCAATTTCCTTACGACATCTGTTGTCCACGAACTTCAGGTCGGACAGATATTCGCAGTGCATCTCTTTCGCTAATAAATCCAATAAAGATTGTTCTTTCTGATTGCTCATTTCGCCATTTACCTCACTTACTTATTATTCAGGAGAGCTCCAAGATGATTATGTTAAAACAGAAGTGATTGTTCACATTTTATGCAAAATGCCGGAATCAAAATAAAACACCCGCATACCGACACATAATACTCATTATGTTGTTACTTGATATTGCTATGCGAGCAACGCGCACTCATTTTGAATAATTGTACACCCCAATTCACAAAAAATCAATAGATCGTAGAAAGAAAAGCACATTGCCAAGTGCAAATAATCACTTGAATTCCATAATAATGGTATAACAAAAGAGCCTTATCCACACTTTCTAAAAAGAAAAAGACAAGGCTTGTTTAGCTGTATCCATTTTCAGACTAGTAGATAGAACCCATTACATTTATCTTCGCAGATATGCCTGCATGCTACAACATAATGAGTATTATGTGTCATGGTCGCCGTTGGGCGGCTTTTTTTATATCACCAAGCGCATCTGTTCCATGCAGCGGAGGTGCTCATAGCCGGTCGAGACGATATAGATCCGGGTGGTGTTGACACTGCTGTGACCTAAGATGTCTGCCAGCCTCGCAATGTCCTTTTCCAAACCGTAAAAGATTCGGGCAAACAAATGCCTGAGGTTGTACGGGAAAACCTTGCGAGGGTCTACGTTTGCTTCTGTGCATAATCCCTTCATCTCCCGCCAGATGTTGAAGCGGCTGATCGGCTTTCCGGTCCGCGTTATGAACACGCATCCCTCAGATATCTGTTGTTCAGATATATACCGCATCAGTTTCTTTTGAAGTTCCTTTGTCAGAAAGATCGTCCGTGTCTTGCCCTTCATGGAAACGACCGCGTTCCCGTTTTTTACCGCTTCCACCGTTATAAACTGAAGTTCGCTGACACGGATCCCTGTGCTGCAGATCGTCTGCAGGATCAGGCAAAGACGTTCATTGTGCTTTTTCTGCGCCGAACGGCATAACCGTTCATATTCTGCTCTGGTAAGCTCCTTTTCCTCCGGGCAGAACACCTGCTGCTGTACCTTTAATGATTTCACCTTCAGCTCGGTCCAGCCGAGATGTGCGAATAGACTGTTCAGGCTTGCCAGCATGGAATTGATGCTGCGGATCGCATAACCCTCGTCCAGTAGATACTGCTTATACTCTATGACCAATTCTTTTGTGATTGCAGCCCTGTTCACATAAGACGCAAAGGCCGTAACATCACGGATGTATTTCTCTATGGTTGCATTGCTTTTTTCTTCACAAATAAGATATTTTTGAAATCTGCCGATGATTTCTGAATTTATGAATCTTCCTTCCATTTGTGTATAACTCCAGATTTTAGTGTGTAAATAGTTTTCTTCTTCTATGGACAGCACCTTTTCTTCCTGCGGAAGCGAGACCACATTGCCGGTGCCCTCTGGCACGGGGAACCGACAGATCAGGTCATTGGTCAGCGCGTGATAGATCAGCAGCGTATCATCGTATTTCTCTACCCTCACCCGTTCATCGTTGGGAACTGCGTTCTCCGGCAGCTTGTAATGGTTGTCCAGATACTCGATGACGGCATTATGCGGCGTGGTCACGACGATGTCCGTGTTTCGTTTCTCATACACCTTAATGAGCTTTCGGTATTCATCCCGGAACATGTCTCGCGGCTTCTTTTTCGTATAGCTGTTTAGCTGTTCGTTCCCGGTGCCGTCCAGCCATTCAAGACATGCTGCGTTTAGCTGGTCAATGCCGCAGTAGATTCTGCCGTCCAGGAAGTCATGTTTCACAGCATCCACTACTTTTTCCACGCGGCCCTTCGTCTGTGGATCATAACCTCTGCACAGATAGATGCTGAAGCCGGTTTCCTGCACGTACTCTTCAAACTCCTTGACAAAGATCACGTCGCCCATGTTTTCCGATACGACCATAATCTTGTCCTGATCGTAAACCAGCATTTGCGGTCTTCCGCCAAAGTAGCGAAAGGCAAACTTGTGGGCATCTATGGTTTTGCAGCGTTGAAAGGCTCTGCGGAAAAGTAGGCAAATTTCATTCGGCTGTAGGCAAGCACCATACAGAAGAAGTACACGCGGATGTTATTGCCGTACATACTCTTCATAACGTACTGCCCGAAATCCACCTGCCCTTCGTAACCGGGTGCGACCTCATCACGAATGGCGCCGGTCCGCTTTGACTTTTGCAGGCCGGTCTGTTCCCGTAGGCGGCGCATGTACCGGAAGAATGTGGCACTTGGAATTTCGAAGTCCGGTAAATTCTCCTGCAAACGTCGAAGGATCAGCGTGTTGTTGATCTGCGGGCACAGCTTGAGCTGTTCAATGATGAACTGCCGGTAATTGTCCAGCACAAATTCATGCTCTTTCTGAAAAGACGTGAATTCCTCGTCGGTTTTATTCCACCACTTGTAGGTGGTGTTATATGAGATGCCGAGCTTTTGCGTGGCCTTTAGGATGGGCAGGCCGGTTTCCTTGTATTCCTGGATTTTGTCGTAGGTTTCTTTGGAAATCATTTCATCTCTATGCCTCCTTCTGTGTTGTTTCCAAAGATTTCCGTCACGCAATCATACGCCTCACCTCCGAAGCCATTATATAGCACAAGGCCACATCGGGAATAGCCCCAATGCGACCTCGGTTCTGTTACTGCGTTACCTTGTTTCCTCTGTTTATAGAGGTGTCTGTGTTTTTACGTATATACACGCACGTGCGCGCGCACGCGAGAAAAACACGCTCTCCTGCGTAGCTCTATATTTTTAGGTTACGAGATAACAAGTAACAGCTGTGTTTTCTGGTTTGTGAAAAAATAACACTATTCCTGCATCAAAAGCCCTTACTGGCTTATTCTCCGATTTCAGCAAACAGTACGCTGATTTTTTCAAATGTTTGTACAGCAACATCGAAATTCTGCTTTTCGTCCGTGTATAGCAGGTCTTCATGAAGACGCTCGTATATTGACCGGATATCATCGTCGAAGCAATCCTTCCACGCGGGGAAATCATACGTGCCGGTCGGATCATAGTTTTCGGGAATGTTCCGCTTTTCCAAATAAGCCGAATCGGTTGCCTTTGTCAACGTGACAAGTCGTTTCAATTCTTCTTTATCCTGCAGGAATGCCTGACTTTCCGGCATTGCAAACAAGCGCGTAACATCATAGATATGTCGAACTTTTCCGGACAGCGTTCCGCAAATTGCGTGACGCTTAACCGCCATGATTTTGTCCAAGAAGGTTCTTTCAATATTCAGTACGTTGAGCTCTACGGGCACAAGGCCATATTCCGCAGCCTCATTTTCAAAGCCATGCGCCTCCAGGTATTCCTGAATATAAGTTACAAGGCTCTTTCTGCTAAACGGTTCCGGCCGGACGGATGATCCGATTTCCAACTTGATCCGGCTCTCTTCACTGTCAAACCAAAAGTAACTGCTTTTATTCCTGTCGTTGCGTTCACTTGTGATCGGCTCTGTTTTTGCGCCTGCGGTCATGATCTTTTCAACCGCTTTCAGCCGTCGCTCGATTTGTTTGTTCGGCAGCCCCTCTGTCTTATAAAATGTCAGGTCAATGTCCTCGGAAAACCGTTCGATAGATCCGGGATAGCACTTACTGAGTGGTGTACCACCCTTGAAAACACAGCTATCCGCTTCCTCGCTGTCAGAGAGCTGTTTCAATGCGCGGACAATATAATAGTCCCGTTCCACTGCCGACTCTGAAATATGCTTTTCCTTGGCGGTCAATGTGATCAGCTCACGGTAGCAGCGGCAGCGCTGTTTTTAACGAGAATTATGAAGTGATTGGCGTTTATGTCAGTTCGATATACGAAGATAAACTAGACTTCTTTATTCCGATTGAGTACGCAGAAAACGTGTATAAGCAATGGAGAGCCACAGGGCAATAAGAAAGTAAAATAATGGATTTCTTTTCAAATCTACAGTGATTGGTATGAATAATATGAGTTTTGGTGGAATAACGATTACTCCCACTAAAATAACGATTACCCCGATGGAATAACGATTACTCCCATTAAAATAACGGTTACCCCAACAGAATAACGATAACTCGGCAAATCGTTATTTTATTGCTCCTAAAATTACAAAAACCCTCTCCGGAAATGACTCCAGAGAGGGTTTAGCTTTACCCCAATATGCCATAAACGCCCTAATTTAGAGCAAAAAGAGAAGAACCGCAATTCTATCAAAATTACGGTTCTTTTATGGCAAAGAACCCTAACTTTATAGAATGCACCTACGTGGGTGCATCCTCTATTGTCATAGGTGCATCGTTATTTGCCGTAGGTGCATTTTCCTTTTTCGTAGGTGCACTTCATTTCGCCATAGGTGCATTTGCTGAAGAAAACATGAATCTGTTCCTCTAAGACTTGCAGCAACAAACCGAAATTATTTTGAAATCATAAGGCTTTCTTCGGGCAGGCCTTCACACATTCCATACACAGAATGCACTCGGTTCCGTTTTCGCGTTTTCTTGAGTTGTCGGTCACATCGACATCCATCGGGCAGACCCGTTTGCATTTTCCACAGGAAACACACTTTTCTTTATCACACTCTACCCTAAGCAAGGCAAAGTAACTCATTGGCTTCAAAAACACCGTTATTGGGCAGATATACTTGCAAAATGCTCTGTTGTCCTTAAAAGCAAATGCAAGAATAATCCCGACAGCATAATACAAAACATTGCCGATAATAAAGGCCCAAAACATAATCTTTTCAATATTGCCCACACGGCTCAGAAATAAGGCTGCCACGAAAATCAGCGCTGCCGCAAAAGTCATGTAGCGGATAAAACCGATTTTCTTTCTCGGAGACCGGGGAACTTTATAAGGCAGAAAGTCCAACACCATGGCCGTCCAGCAAGCATATCCGCACCAACCTCGACCAAAGAGAATTGGCCCGAAGATTTTTGCAACGGCATAGTGAATGGTTGCCGCCTCAAACACTCCCGTAAACAGATAATACCAAAAACCTTCTATCTGCATGTTTTCACGGCATATGAGACCAAGATAAATCAGCATATATAACCCAACCAGTAACTGAACGATTCTGCGGGAATGCTTGTAGTTTCTCTGAAACAGGAAAAGGCCAAATGCAATCGAAGTTCCTATATAGCTGAAATTTAAAAGATAAAATATGTTATCCTTTGCAAGCCACAATGTGACAGCAACGATTTCAAAAACAATCCACATTCCAAGAGGGATCAACCAGCCTCGCTTTTTATTCATATGTCATTTCCCTCCATCAAATTAGGATATATCGCATTATGCTTTGAGCAAACATACTGGGATTTGTTATTCTTCTACAAAATCCATAATCATTTTTTTGCATTCTCTGCATGCATAGGCATTCGGATATTCAGTGGAAGCACCTAATACGAATGGCGGAAATGATATAGCTCTATGCTTTGCCATTTCTTTCTGAGTATACAGTTTTGGCATTTTTTCTCCGTCGGGCAGGAAAAACACGCCACCCTTGCTTCTCAGTTTTCCCAATTCCATTTCATTACCACATAAAGGACACTTCATTTCAAACACCTCCACAAATTCAGATTCATAATGTAAGAGTAAGGTCTATCCGGCCTTGCTCTTTTCTTTTAAGATGGTTGCATCGGTCTGACGAAATTTAAAATTGGGACATCACGCCCGGAAAAAAATGTGTCAGCCAGCCTCCATCGTTTAGTGCTCGATTCAGCAAGTTGGGACATAGCTCCCGTTTCACGATTGAATATGTGCGTACCTTGGAAAGAGCTGGATAGCCGCATATCAAAATGAAAGAAGGGATGTAAATGCTTGCTGTTGGAATCGATGTTTCAAAATCAAAAAGTGCTGCAGCAATCCTGAATCAGGATGGATCAGTACACACAAAACCGTTTGTATTCCATCATGATCAGCCGGAAATGAATGCTCTCATCAAGTACATCAAAGAGCAGAACCAGCCGGTTACTATCTTAATGGAGAACACAGGTCACTACCATTATCCCGTACTGAAGGCTTTTGAAGAAGCAGAATTACCAGTCTGTCTCATCAACGCCTATCAGATGAAAAAGTACGGAGATATGGAACTTCGAAAGGCGAAGACAGATAAGAAAGATGCTCTACGAATTGCTCGTTATGCCTTGGAAAAAGGCTATACTCTGGTTCCACACACTCCTATGGACCAAAAATATGAGGATCTTCGTTTTCTTGCTCGTCAGTATGACCAGCGAATGGGAACCCTTACAACGAACAAGGTATTCCTCATTAACCTGCTTGACGAAACCATGCCTGGAATCACAAAACTCCTCTCTTTAACGACCAGAGATCCGGAAACAAGCCTTACTATGCTGTTTATTAAGCGTTTTAAGTCGTATGACCGCATCAAAAAGATGGGAAGGACGCGATTCCTGGATAGCTATGACAAGCTTGCCAGAAAATCCCGCAATCGCCGTGCATACGGCTATGGACTTGCCATCTATGAGCTGGCTGTAAACAGCATCACTACCCGAGGTGAAAACGAATACACCTTAGCTGCACAAGACCAATGCATAGATCTGGTTGCTGAATCGCAGAAGGCTGCAGATGCCATTATCCAGCAAATGCAGACGCTTGCAGAAACTCTTCCGGAATACGCTGTTTTGCGTTCCATGGCCGGTGTTGGTGAACGTCTTGGTCCACTCATTCTCGCTGAGATTGGAGACATCCGTCGTTTTCACAGTGGAAAAGCACTCAATGCTTATGCCGGTAATGATGCGCCTCCATATCAGTCCGGTACGTTTGAGAGCCACAATCGCCACATATCAAAACGTGGGAATGCGGCTCTCAGAAAGTATTGCTTTGAGGTCATGCAGGCGCTCAAACTTACACGACCTCAGGATGATCCTGTCTACCTTTTTCTGCTCAAAAAGGAACAGGAAGGGAAACCGTACAACGTCGCCAAGATGGCTGGTGTAAACAAGTTTCTCCGAATTTACTATGCAAGGGCGCTGGAAGCACTCCAGCAAAAGTAAATCTTAGACTCATTATACAGAACTTTTTCAAATCCACAACCACTGTGGGTTCTGTTTTTGCGCCCTTTTTTAGGACAGAAACGCCAAAACTTTTTTATTTTATACTTGACTTATGCATTAGCAAGATTTAACTTCCTATCACCAGACTAACGGAATCAAACGGTATTTTACCTTTTTCTTATATTCGAGGTATCCGTCCAATTCCTTCTCCAAAAAACTTTCCTCGCTTTTGATCCGTTTGGCTATTATAAGCGGATATGCGCAGAAAACAACAAATGCATATACCGAGCCCAATACCAAAGGCATGGACAAGAACAAAACCAGAGTTGCGCTGTACATCGGATGCCTGACGATCCCATACAGACCGGTATCTATGACTTTCTGGTTTTCCTGCACCTCAATCGTCCGGCTCAGGTAAGTGTTCTCTCTTAAAACCTCCGCATAAAGTGCATAGGCAACCAGAAACATAACGGAAGCAGCAAGCACAAAGCCTTTCGGCAGCATGAACCAGCGGAGACGGAAACCCAGGCCGGCTATGATAAAGCCTGCCGAAAACATCAGTCCGCTCAATTTGATCACAAGGCCCTGCTCGCTTAACTTTTCCTTTGCATTAAGACGTTTTTTCAAAAGCTCCGGATTTTTGACCATTAAAACGATCCCGGCAACAAACATCGGAATAAACAGGAGCCCCATAAAAAGCCAGCCATAGAAAAACGAAAGTGTCCCTGCCGGCAGGAAAATCAGCAGTCCGATCAGCAGAATTCCGGCTATATATTTCGCTATTGCCTGGATAAAAAGCTTTTTAGTCATAACTATTTCTTCGTTAAATTAAAATTTGTTGTTCCATAATAACACACAAATACAAGCTTCTGCCAGTACTGTGTTTTTTCCGAGTATATAAAAAGGACCATGATATTCAATCAATATCATAGTCCTTATTTGGCAAATAACCCTAATAATCATACAATGGGTTCAGAGTTCACCCCCCTATTAGTTCAGGGGGTGAATTTCTGTCATTAGGGGGTGAATATTTGCCAAAGGGGGTGAACCTTACTGTACACCCATCTTCTCAATCATGTCGCCCAGACTCTTGTCATGCTGCGCTTGTGTAATAGCACCTTTCTCAAGGAACATATCAAGCATCTTTTTCTGTTTTAGGAAGAGCTGCTTTTTCTTTTCTTCCGGTGAAAGATGCTCCCATAGAGATTGCGATTCAGTCTGCATCTTTTCTGTGGACTATGAAATCAAGGTTGTATGGGAGTCCTTCGATTAAACCATCGTGAGCAGAATAGTCGAGCACAACCTTCCCACGCTTCTCAATTTCATCGCATATGGCAATGTGATAATCGAACAGCTCAGATTCCTCAACAACGGGATTGATTCTGTGAACAATCCTGGCTGTCGTATCAGAAGTCCCATTCTCATATCCTTCGATGATTTCAATTGCCTTTTTTACGATTGCTTGATCCATGTAGCCGCCTCCTAATTAATTATTATGGCAGTAGCATACCACACCGAAAAACGGTGATGGTCAATTTGCAATTGACACTGACGGTATTATATCACAACGGTCAAGCTCTGATAATACTGGAGTTCACAGTTTTATATGTACTCTTCATGCTCTATGAGCGTGGCTTGTTTCAGATAGAAAATAACCATGTGCTTGTCACGAAGAATGGTGCCTGGAACACGGTATGAGCAGTCCGGCTCCCATCCGTACAACTTGGCGACAATACTACAAAGTGGCAGACTGCATAATTCCATACTTCTGTAGCCGTGATAAACTTCGTTCGGGACTCTGTGGGAATGAAAGTCCTTTTTTCCATACGGGGCCATGATGAGCGTCTCACCATTCTCCTCAATCAAGAAACATATGAACTTGGGACTTCCGATGCCCCGGAGAGCATCGATAAACACATGGATTCTGTTCGGCTTGAGATAGAATGAAATATTCGTTTCATTCGTCATTTGCTTCACCGACCTTCGATTTCCAAAGCTCCGCTCCGTTAAAATCAAAAAGGAGCATCACTTTTCCTTTAGAGGAAACGAGCTTTCCGGTGGCACGGTAATTGAACTCGGGATTGAGTTCCCAGGCTTTGTACAGTTCGCTGCCGAAAGCCTTTGATTCCATGTTCCGGACGGAGTAATCCTTCTGACCTTTAATCCAACGGATGGCGTCTTTATCTTTGGATGAAACGGGAACGACAAGCATTCCCTTCGTATTCGGATTTATCTCCAAACGCACATACTCGCAACTGTTCAATACCTGGAGAGAGATTTTATTGAAAGATACCCTGTACGGCCACAGACTGCAAGTTGGCTCTCCCTTACGAGGAAGATGAAGAAACATCTCGGATTTGACTACCTGGAACCCTTCAAGGCTGAGTTCCTCTAAAGCGCCTGCCATTTGACTGAACATTTTTTCACCCCTTATGTTTTATCTGTTGTAATGTATCCGTCGGCAAGGTTGATCTTATATGACTCCTCATGCTGTTCAACCGGAGTTCCGAAGTACTCTCGCCAGCTGTCCGGCAGATAGGCTTTTGATTTCTTGCCGTTCACAAACAGCTCGAAATCTGTGAGCTTGAATAGGAAGAGCATCTCACCATCACAGACAGCAGGCTTTCCCATCATCTTGTAACGGTACTGCGCATCCCATCCCATAAGGTCAAAAACCTTGGCGGCAAATATCTTGCAAAGGAGATCACGGTTTTGAAGTTCCTTTTCGCCTCCACCTCTCGCCCAGCGGAGCGAGTCCGGAGCGTCCGGTTCGCAGGGGCGGATAATTAAGCGCTTCTGCTCGGGGTGAATCAGGATTTGAATGTGTGTCACCCCTGGAAACCGTCGGAGGCAGGCCATGTTGAACTTGATACGAGTGTCCCATATCGTTATTGCCGGCTCACGTGAATGGGCAAACAGCTCTGCCTTCGTGACCTGATATCCGGCAAGGTTAACAATCTCTGCCTCATCAGTATCTTGTATCAAAACGCTGTCATTCACATAGTGGTCAATCCGATAGTTGTCCATCTGCGTTTTCCGCTCCTCTCTTTAGCATATCCAATGAAAGCTGAAACTCTTCAGCTGAAGGTACATCATACTGAGCTATTCCAGGCGCCGGAATACTCTCCGCCTGTGCCTGCCATTCTGTGTTCGGTGCGAGGTAATAAAAGTCGTTCTCTATCACGTGCTCATAGAACTCATCACCGAAATCATCCGTCCACTCATCCGGGCAAAGCTCTACTCTGCGTTTCGACGGTCCCGTTCCTCCTTCTGGAGAAACCGTGACTGCAGGCACAGCGTTTACAAGATTAAAGACGATAATCTGCTCATTTCCTCTGACCGCCCAGGTGCCGCGAATCCTATACATATAATCCGGATTCCATTCCATGATGCTGTATAGAGCATTTCCGAAATGCTGACAGTTGAGTGTTTTTGAGTATATCGGCTTATCCGCATCCGGCCGCCATCGGATATAGTGGGTGTCGTATTCACTGCACGGCCGTATCGCTATTTTCCTTTCGGTCGGATGCAGCAGTAGCTGTATGAAACCGACATCGTCGAATTTCTTTACACAGAATTTGTTGAACGAGATTTTTTCACCTGAAATAGTAATCGTGGGCCCTTCAAATCTGACTTGAGTAAACTGACTGCGCACCACCTGGTAACCTTCGAGGTCGAAGGCACTAAGGCTGCGCTTGTTTATTTTTTTGACCTTCACTACGGTGTTGATGCTGTTTGAGATGTCGTAATAAACATTGGGGTCATCGTTTACCCAGTGATGGTTGATAGGAATGAATCCCCGGAAGATGCCCTCATCAATGACCTGCATGGACGGCAGAACACCACGGATATGGTGTTTCCGGTTTTCAAGCAGTGTCTGTACTGCCTCAAACTTGTCTACGGAAATAATGGCTTCATGCCTTTCCCTGTAAAGGTACTGGTCTCTGTCCTGCCTGTTCCGTTTATGTTTATGCTCGTATAGATCAGCGGTGAATGTTTTCCATGTCAGTACATTTCCGCAGTATCTTTCATTGGTGAGAATATAGCCGATAGAGCCGCTGTTCCATTCAATGCCTCCGGTCTTCGTTTCAACACCGATATCGGTAAGAAAAGATGCGATGCTCTCCTGCGACCATCCTGAAAGATAAGCATCGTATATAAAGCGCACAATCTGCGCCTCCGCCTCGTTGACTTCCAACGGGGCGTATTTTACATACCTTCCCGTCACATCCTTGGGGCGGTCATATCCGAGCAGAGCCGGCGTGAGCAGCTTGCCGTCCTTAAAGCGCTGCGTCAGCGACCAGTTCATCGCTTCGCTCTTCTTTACCGACTCTTCCTGCGCAAAGGTGGCAAGGAACGAGAGCATGAATTCTGTGTTCTCTCCGAGCGTGTACAAGTTGTCGGTTTCAAAGAAAACACCCACAGGCGGATTAAGACCTTTCAGCATACGGATAAGGGAAATGCAGTCCACCAGGTTTCTTGCAAAACGTGATACACTTTTCGTAACGATGAGATCATATTCACCCCGTCTGCAGGCGGATATCATTTCGTTGAACTCATCACGGTTTTTCAGCGATGTGCCAGAAATACCCTCATCAGCATAAATGCGTCGAAGATCCCAGTTCGGATGGTCATGGACGAGCTGTTTGTAGTGTGCCTGCTGAAGTTCATAGGAAGAGAGCTGTTCGTCGTTATCGGTGGATACACGGCAGTATGCGCAGACCCGGAAAAATCTATCTTTCTCATTTGGATTGATTTTCGGCTTTGCCGGAATAAATGTCTTTTCTCCGGAGTCCTCCCGACGATATATCTCACGCAGTTCCTCTTTGTTGTTCGGCATCGAAACGCCCACCTTCCTTATGACTTGTTATTCTTGTTTTCTGGGTATCTCCCAATACCAAACGCCGGCCTTGCGGAAAGACTCAATGCCGAGATACTTTTTCGTCAGCATGAGAGTCCTTTCGCTGATTTCATCGTCCCTAAACCGGAGCCGTACATCAGATGCCTTCACGGGACCGTCTTTGAGCATGGACATTAGTATCTTGGCAGTCTGCTCCTGCTTGTTCATCCTTGCAGCGTATTCAATGTAATATTCTGTTTCTTCGCTGAACTCTTCTTCCGCATCCACCCAATGAATGCCGACACTTGAGTCAAATTCAAAGAACAGGTCATTGCCCCTGGGAGCGAGGCTGCTTTTGATGTGACGGAGCACCCGTGTTTCGGAATCCTCGCATCTTTCCACCTGGAGCACACTTCGGGCAGCCGCAACGAGGTCTATACTGCCGAGACCGCGGTAGATGTCTTTGGAGCCCTGCTTTTTGTTGAGGTGTCCTATCAGTACAATGGCGCAGTCATACGCTGACGCCCAAAGAGCAAGCTGCCGCAGTATTCTTCGTATGCTTGCAACGTTCGCCATATCGGTGTCACCGAGATAAGCCTGAAACGGATCTATCACCAGGAGTTTTGTATTGAAGTCAGCTATCGCCCTGCGCAGATTTTCATCGTTTAGAGTCAGCGAATTCATGTCCTCATCGATAAAAGCCACATTGTCGCAATCCGCCCCGGCTTTCATCAGTCGTGGTTTAATCGTATCTGAAACGCCGTCCTCGGAGCATTGGTATATTACGTGCATAGGCTTTTTCAGATTGATTCCGTCAGCTGAAGCCGTGCCGTTCGATACCTTTGAGATGATGTCCATCATAAGTGTTGATTTCCCGCCACCGGGGTCGCCCTGGAGCAGAGTTATCTTTCCAAAGGGAATGTACGGATACCATAGCCAGTCGACCGGCGTTTCCTTCACACTGCTGTAGAGTTTTACCTGACCGGAGCATATCGTATTCATCTGACACCCTCCAAACAAACTATCATGTGCATAATAGAATACATCTGAAAATACCTGCACTCCATAAACCACAGGTTAGAAAATCGGAAGTTCATAAACCACCGGTTAAGTCGGCTTAAGAATGCAACGACAAGGGTGGGAGTGTAATTGCATCCTTGCATTCTTACTTTTCGGATAACGGTTGCTATGTCTCTTTTTCAGAGTTAACATACAACTCCCTTGGCGGTCGAACGATTAACGGAGGGGTGATCTATGAACATCGATTACGGTGGCATCGGAGCCAGAATAAAATACATTCGGACGCAGAAAGGTTTGTCTCAAGAGGAACTTGCAGAGTTTGCGGACGTCAGTCCGGTCTACATCAGCAACGTGGAGCGGGGGGAAAAATCTGTCAGTCTGAAAGTGGTCATTGCTGTTGCCAACGCACTGAACGTTACGACGGACAGCTTGGTTATTGACAGTTTGACATCATCGAGAGATTTAAGGAGCAGGCAGGAATTCAACGTTTTATGTGACTGCAGCAAAGAGGAAAACGATATACTCATCAAATGTATGGAAGTCCTGAAAGAAATACTTCGGGGCTATAAAATCAGCGAATAAAAGGGTCCTGTCCGCCAAGGGACAGATGCACTCCGTAAACGCGGGGTGCTTCTGTGATAGGTGGGCAGGACAGAAAAAAACGGATGCCGTAATCGACATCCGCTTATATTTTTCGAGGTCTTTCAACCTTCTATTTCGCCACCGTAGTTGAACCGGAAGACCAGAGCTCCGTCGTTCCTGACAGTAACCCGGTCAATTGCTGTCAGCCAAAGGCAGTCATCGAACTCTGTAATCGGCTCGTCCCGCTCTGCAAAATCAGAGAGGAACCGTTCAATGGCACGTCCCTTTGCTTTCTTAGATTCGCATTCAGCGGAAAGCTCATCATAGCGCCCCTTGGCTTTTTCGTACCGCTCCACATAGCCGTTATACCTTGCTGCGTATTCTTGCTGATCCTGCGCTGCGGAAGTGTTCTCTTCAACACACTTTCGGGTCAGCTCTGTTACAATGGCAAGTTCACTGACCAGCTCATTCATCTCGGCTTCAATTGCTGTGGTATCCGTTAGGACATTTTTGGCTGTCATGCAGGCGGCAATGACCGTGCTGCGGTCGGTCAGCATCCCATTGTATACTTTGAGAAATCGCTCTTTGATTTCCTCTTCCGTAAAATGCGGAGTGGAGCAGTCCGGCTTGCCTTTGTCGTACTTGCGGTTGCACTGCAAGATGACTGTCTTGTATTTATCGTTGGAGTGCCAGGTCTTTAGACCGTACCATTCACCGCAGTCACCGCAGACAATTTTGGCGCTCAACACGCTCTTACCGCTGTAGGCTCTGCCGATTGACTTCCGACGCTTTATCTCATCCTGAACAGCATCCCACTCCGAAGGGTCAATGATGGCTTCATGGCTTTCCTCAATATAGTACTGAGGAACTTCGCCCTCATTGACTTTCTGCTTTTTCGTAAGAAAATCTATGGTGAACCTTTTCTGCATAGGGACATAGACCACGATACAATTTGATTTTTCTATTCCAAGGGGGTGCAAGGGGGTGCAAAGCACTAATCAGGGGGTGCAACCCGTAAAAATGCCTATAATATCGGCATATTTCTCCTGTTTTCGGCGGCTGCGGCGTCTTACCAAATAGCAAAATACCATCTGCAGATTCGGCGTATCCGGCAGACAGCACCGTTGAAACATACCTCTTTGAGCAGAAAAAAGAAGGTCAAAAATAAAGTCACACTTTGCTTTTTCAGCTCGAAAATCGGAGCGAAAATACAAGGTGTGACTTATTTGCTTTTTCGGTTTGTTAGAAAACAAGTTTAATCCCGGAACTACTATCTGGGTCTTTGAAGGAAATGCAATGGAAATCATTAACAGGCAGAATTACCGTTTCCAACTCATAATACTCGGAAAGATACTGCTCCGAAATAATATCCTTTGTATCTCCGAAACGGTATTTTCCTTTACCCATGATCAAGGTTTTTCCTCCCAGCGAAAAAGCGTGACCGGGGTTATGCGTTGTAACGATAATTGTGTATCCTTGGGAGGAAAGCCTTTGAATATGACTCAGTACAGCAATCTGATTCTTGATATCTAAATTTGCGGTTGGCTCATCAAAAACTATAATTTGAGGGTTTTGTAGCAGCACCCTTGCTATCATCACAATCTGCTTTTCACCGGAAGATAGCTGATCAATCTGCTTATTAAACAAATCCTGTTTTCCAAAGCTGTTTAGAACATCGTAGGAATTTTGGAGGTATTCTTCATTCGGCTTTGAAAAGGGGTTCATCTGATTAATGAACCCTGTGACCAAATAATCCGCCACGAGGAGGTTCTGATAAGTATTATATGAGGTAGAAACAACACCTATCAGTTTAGCATAGTCCCGGATGGAATAGCTGCCGATTGCTTTGCCACCAACCTCAACGGAGCCTGTGAAGTCCGGCAGTTCTCGCATGAGCGTTCTTATCAGAGTCGTTTTGCCAACAGCGTTCTGTCCCAGAACGTTCAGGATACATCCCTTCTCCAGTTCAAAACTCATGTTGTCGATGACAAAGGGCAGCCCCTTGCCATATGAGACGGAGAGATTATTAACCTTTATCATGGCTTGCCAGTTTCTCTCCTTTCTGTTTTAGCAATAGGCATACGACGAATATCGGTGTACCGACAATACCGGTAAGAATGCTGATAGGCAATTCTGCCGCTGAAATGATTCTGTTTATAACATCCATAAGCAGAAGGAAATTCGCACCCATTATGAAGGACAGACCTACAGTGTCAGAGTTGTCAGTTCCTATGATAGTCCTGACCAGCTGCGGAATCACAAGACCAATCCATCCGATGGAACCGGATACTGAAACCGCCGTTGATACGAGGATTGTTGCTGCGGCGAGGAAGATGATTCTGTACAGCTTTATGTTGAATCCAAGGTTCGTAGCCTCTCCATCCGAATAGCAGAAGAAGTTCAGCTTCCACCTGTTCAAGTATATGAGGAGGATACATACTGCCATAGGTATCACGACCTGCAGAATCTGCGTCAGTTTGATAGAGGACAAATCTCCCATTGTCCAGAAAACTATGCTTTGCAGCTGTGTTTGCGGGTCTGCCATGTACTTTATATAGCCGAGTACCGATGCCATCAAACCGCTCACAAGGATGCCTGACAAAATGAGAGAAAGCGTCTTCTCTGTCTTGATTGCGCGTGAAAGCAGAAATACTACCGCCACGCTCAGTAAGCCCGTCACGAAGGAAAACCCTTGAATGTAATATGCCGACAGATCCAGTACGATTGCGATTGCAGCACCGGTGCAGGCTCCGGTGCTAACACCAAGAACATCCTGTGAAACAAGTATGTTTCTGAAAACACATTGATAAGTGATACCGGCAACGGCAAGCGCACCGCCAATCATGACAGCCGCGATTGTGCGAGGCAGTCTGATATTTGTTATGATACTGGAAATGGTATAGATTTCGCTCTCGGTTGCAGGAGTCGCACCAAGCAGAATTTTTATGGTCTTGATGGGTGATACCCCGTACTGACCGACAAGCATAGAAGCTGCAGCCAGTACGAGCAGAAGTATCAATAACGCTACAGTAATTCGAGCGTTTTTCTTTTTGCTTTTTTGTAGTTATCGACTTGCGATTTCTTTTTCTCCACTCGGCGTCAACCCCGCAATCATATATTCTGCCTGAGTTTCAGTTAATTCATAACCCATGAATGTTTTGTAGAACTCTATGATTTCGCTCACAGTATCAAATTCAAAGGATTCCGGGTACACGACAGATGCCATCCAGGGAATCAGCAAAGCAGTCTCAAGACTGTATCTGTCCCAGGCTGCAAAGCCCATCGGAATCTTAAAAATATTACCGTCCTGAACAGCGGAGATCTCCTGCCATTCATCAGCGGCCATGAGTTCATCGTAAATCACGTGCTGATAGCGTCCGCCAATAATTACGTTTTCAGGATTCGTAGCAAGCAGAGCCTCTGCATCAACTTTTGATTCCGGGAAATCTATCAGCGAGGCTGTTGCCAAATCAATCTCACACAGCTGTGCACAGAAATCAGTTGTCGAGCCAGCGCCGGAAGTCTTGTAGAATCCCTTATCACCATTTGCGTTGATATAGTGAAGTGTTTCTCTTTCGGCTATCTTGCCGGATAAGGTGTCTCCAATCTCGGCTATCTTACCGTCAAGATAATCCAAATACAGAGCAGTCTTTTCCTTTGCATCTCCACCAATGATCTCACCGATGAGGTTCATATTGAACTTAAAATCATCGAGAGTGAGATATCCAAATGTAATACAGGGAACACCCTTGCTGCGAAGGTCTTCTGCCACATCCGGGTCCTGGCTGAAAACCACATCAGGATTTGCTGCCAGCAGAGTCTCTGCAGCAGTCTCATCTGAATAGGTGGGAATGTCTTTTGCTTTGGGGTACATCGTTTCAAGCCATGCGGTCTCAAATGTATCCGGGCTGATACCGACAAGGTATTTCTCCAGACCGAGACCAATCATTATCTGACAGCCGAACGGATTCATGTTGATGACTTTTTCGACCTTTACCGGAATCTCAACCTCGACCCCCGTGATATCCACGACGGTTCGGGTCTCCACTTTCTTGCTGCCTGTACCGCAGCCTGAAAGAAGAAGGGTTACCATGCAGAGGGTCAGAACAAGTGCTGTTATTTTCTTGAATTTCATGTGCAATCGTTTCCTTTCATAGAAAAACTTTACTCATGCCATTTTCCGGTATTCTTCGAAGTTAATAATCTTGGAAGCCGCAGGAGTTTCCGTTTCGTCGACAGCATCTGCTGCTGAAGTGCATTCCGGCTCGATTTTGGCAGCCTGCTTCTCGGCTTTCTTCTCTCTGCGTTTCTCCTGCCAGTTATCCCACTTTTCTGCAACGAAGGGATACACCTTCTCGTGAGTGAAGCGCTTGACTTCCGGGAGTATTATTTCGAAGACCAGAGCCCCACCTGCAGCAATCAAAAGTTGGACACCAGCATCTGCGAGCTGTTCTTTGCGCTCGTTAATTGGCTCAAATGACGGCTGATCAGGGTAGAAGGAACCTTTGGGGGAACGGAGACCGTTGTTATCTACTGCATCGCCGTTCATCAAATCGTTATATGCCTCATCGGAAAAATTAGCATACATTCTCTTTGACACAGATATTCTCCTCCAATTTCTTATTTTTTCTTTTTCAGAAGATTCGCAATCCATATTGTTGAACCTGCAATGACTGGAGCAGCCAATGGTGCCAGAATCGCTTCTGCGGCTACCGCTCCAATCAAGGCAACAAGACCGGCTGTCGTTGTTGCTTTATCGAGTCCAGTTCTGGCCGCGCCCTCAACAAATGCCTGCGCTTTCTTAATATCATCAGAAGATAGGCCTTCCGAGTTGAGGCAGATGTTTACCGTTGAGGCAAGGGCAGTGTCGTCTTCGTGTTCTGCACGTTCCGCAATTTCATAGTCAAGTACAGCTCTTATGGCGATATACTGGGTTTTGCTCAAAGGAGTTTTTTTGTTTTCAAGGTTACTGATGGTCTGCTTAGTCACGCCGATCATGTCGCCGAATTCCTCTGCTGACCACCCTCCGGCCTTGCGAATAAGCGCAAGATTGTCCTGAAGCCGTTCGATGTCGCTTCCTGTGTATTCTTTCAAGGTCTCACCTCCAGTGTGCGTATTCTATCACAGCTTTTTTACAATGTCAAATATTTTTACTAATCAAAAATATTCGATATTGTAAATAATCGATGAATAACAGAAAAAGCCCAACATCAAGATTCCAATAATCCCGTGTTAGGCTATGACCTGTTCTTTTATGTGCATCGTTGCACAGTAAAAAAACGAATTACCTGTATTTATACCGTGATGCGGATGCCGGACTGAAAAATGAAGGACAGCTTTTCGGTTGGCATGATTTCCACCCGGTCGAGGGTGCGTATCATCAGTGAGAAGTCAAAATCCTCTAATCTGCCTACAGTTTCCAGAAGCCTCATCATCTCTTCCGCACGGTAGACCGTCAAGGGATTATCCGAGGTGACAGCGGTGTTCTGCAAAGACGGAAGATATCGTTGTTTCTTATTGACAATTAAATTCCACGCCTGTACAAAGGCTTTCGGAAACCGCTCAGCCCGAACTTTCACATCGGTGCAAAGAAACGGCCGTGGTACTGGTTTTTTGTAGGTCTCACGGTATGCGGCAAGCTCTGGCGTTGGATTATAGTTGTACCCAGCTTTGTGAGGTGGAATATAGGTCATGCCCGGAACCTCTACGGCAGTGTGACTTTTACGGCTGACACAGCGATGATAGGTCACCATCCGATATCCCTCAGTACGCGAGTAGTACTGAGGACATGACTTTCCACAAGTTCCGCAAAACACAATGCCGCGGAAAGGGTATGCCTCAACGGGCAGCTTGCCACTGATCTGATGCCGTTTAATAATTTCCTGTGCCGCAAGCCACTGCTTTTTCTCAATGATGGCCGGAATACAGTCCTCAACCAGAAATTGTGGAAGCTCCCCACGATTGACTACGGATTTATGAGAAATCGGGTCACGAATGAAAGTTTTCTGAAATTTGCAGTCCCCACAGTATTTTTCGTTGACGAGGATACCGAGAATTGTTCGAGAGTGCCATATGGCATTTCGCCTTGTGGGAATTCCGTCAGACGCAAGCCCACCGGATATTTCATCGTAGTTTCTGCCATCCAGGAATTCCTTGTAGATTCGTCTGACAATTACTGCTTCTTCCTCATTTACGGAAATCTCACCGTACTTTTTGCAGTAACCATATATATTAGTAATGGCAAGAGCTGTGACCAGCCCTTGCTGATAACGGTATCGTTTGCCCCATTTTATGTTGTCGGACATACTGACCGATTCCGATTCTGCAAGTGCCGCCATGAGCGTGAGGAGCAATTCTCCCTCTGGTGAGATGGAATGTAGGTTTTCCTTTTCAAAATAGACATCCACGCCGATGGCTTTCAGTTCTCTTGTAAAAGTGAGTGTATCCACGGTATTCCTTCCGAACCGGGATACGCTCTTGGTGAGGATACTGTCAACTTTTCCGTCACGGCAGTCTTGGATGAGTGCAAGAAACTGCGTCCTGTTCCTCGTCCGAGTACCGGAGATGCCTTCGTCTGCATATATGCCAACAAACTCCACATCCGGGTCGTCGGAGAGAGACTTCTCGTAGAAGTCCCTCTGAGCGGCGAGGCTGTGGAGCTGTTCGTCTGCTTGCGTGGAAACACGGCAATAAGCGGCAATCCGCTTTTTATGCTTCGTCTCCGGCAGACTCTGTATGATTGGGATCACTTGCTTTTCGCTTGGCATACTGTCTCACTCCGTTCTTTATTTTTCTCTTCACCTCTGTGCCGTCACGAAAGACGAAGGTGATGGTGCAGTCCTTATGGACGATTGCCTGATTCAACGTTGCCTGCCAAATGAGCGGGTCAAATTCCTTGATGGGTTCATCGTATTTCTGTAATTCTTCAAGAAAAGAACTGACTTGAATTCGCTTAGCAGCGCACAGGGATATCTTGGTGGAAAGCTCTGCTTTTTCTTTTTGAAGTTTCTCAAACTTGGCGAGGTAGTCCTCATACTGCTGATTGACATCTTCAAGTCCGCCTTTTTTCCTTCCGGCGGCGGTAAGGAGGGCTTTTGCTTCTTCCTGTAGTCGGCCGCACTCCGCATTGATTTCTTCAAGCCGTGTAACGAAGGCACTGTCATCCGTGATGGCATCAAGGCAAAGAGCGTAATTCTCACGGATTTCCTTCTTTTTCTTGATGAGACTGTTGATTGCACTCAGGAATGCCTGTTCGAGACTGTCTTCTTTCAGAGTTGGTGTTTCGCAGTAGCACCGTTTCTGAAATTTGTTATTGCAGTGCCAATGGTATGCCCTGTATTTCTCGGAGGTGGAGTGCCATACTTTTCTGCCGTAGAAACCGCCGCAATCCTCGCATACGATTCTGCCGGAGAACACGGAAACGCTCTGCACTCTGCCGCCCCCGGCTCTCCGTCTGCGGAACTCCTCCTGCACCATCTCGAACACCTCCGGGCGGATGATAGCAGGATGATTTTTCTCTACATAAAATTGAGGTGCTTCGCCTTCGTTTTTCTTATGGGAATGAGTGAGGAAGTCAGTTGTCACGGATTTTTGAAGCAATGCATCGCCCTTATACTTTTCGTTTGTCAGGATGCTCTCAATAACCGAGGTCTGCCATTTTTCTTTACGCATCGGTGTAGGAATACCTTCTTCGGTCAGCTTTTTTGCTATATCATATGGGGTCTTCCCAGCGAGGAACTCACTGTAAATGCGGCGGACGATGACCGCTTCCTCTTCAACAATCTCCATATCACCGAGTTCGGCACCACGTTTGTAACCGAGAAAGCTGGAATACGCAAGGCTCATTCTGCCGTCTGCAAAACGCTTCCTCTGCCCCCAGGTGGTGTTCTGGCTGATGGATCGGCTTTCCTCCTGGGCAAGGGAACTCATAATAGTAATAAGCAGTTCGCCCTTGGCATCCAGCGTATAAATGTTTTCCTTTTCAAAATAGACCTCGATGCCTTTTTCCTTGAGCTTGCGGACGGTGGTCAGACTGTCCACGGTGTTTCGTGCAAATCGGCTGACCGACTTTGTGAGGATAAGGTCTATCTTTCCGGCAAGGGCATCGTCAATCATGCGGTTAAAACCATCGCGGTTTTTGATGCTTGTTCCCGTGATACCTTCGTCTGAATAGATGTCTACGAACTCCCACTCAGGGTTGTTTTTGATTAGGGTCGTGTAATAATCAATCTGTGCATCGTAGCTGTTCTGCTGCTCATCCTTCTCCGTGGAAACACGGGCGTAGGCGGCTACTCTTTTTTTCTTCAGCAATGGCTGCAAATCCAAAGCGGACATGGCAGGAGCCGTTGCTTCAATTTTTCGTACAGTCTTTGCCATTATTGTCACCTCGATAAAATCTTTTGCCTTGCGGCTTCACGCATCTCCGGCGTCCAGCTTTCGCTTCTTGAACGGTCTTGCCAGGTCAGTTCTTTTTCACTTCCATCAGAAAAATGAAAACGGAGAAGATTTCCGGGGCAGGCATCGATTTGCAGAACCCGCTCTTCAAAAACCCTCTCCTCAAATTTCGTAAGCTCAAGCGCCATTGCACAGACCGTTTTCAGCGTTTCCTCCGGGATTGCCTTAGATGTAGGGCAGTATTTTTTGCCCCTGCTGTTAAATGTAGAGCAGCACCATACCACTCTATACGGTGTCGTTTTACGGCGATAGTTCTTGCCGCAATCGGTGCAGCGGATTTTTCCAGTAAATACGGATTCCGCTCCCTTAACTGTCGGATATCTTTCGGACTGCTGCTTCAGCCGGAGTTGAACAGCCCGGAACTGATCTTTGCTGACAATCGGCTCATGATCATCCTCCACCCAATACATCGGAAGTTCTCCCCGGTTGATGACCTTTTCCTTGGTGAGATGGTCACGCACAAAAACCTTCTGTAACTTCAAATCTCCGGCATACTTTTCGTTTTCAAGTATCGAGTGTACAGAGTTGGGATGCCATATGTAGCCCTGACGGGTGTATATACCTTCATCATTGAGAATGTTACAGATTTTCTGCAGTCCGCACCCGCTGAGATATAGATCGAAGATTTTCTTTACGGTTTCGGCTTCTTCTGGCACAAGGGTAATTTCGCCATCCACCAGCCTATAACCAAGCATGGTACAGGTGGAAGCCCGACCCCCTTCAAAACCTTTACGGATACGCCATTTGCAATTGTCACTGACCGAAAGGCTCTCTGCCTGAGCAAATGAAGCAAGGAGCGTCAGCATGACTTCGCCATCAGCACTCAAGGTCTTGATGTTCTGCTCTTCAAAGAAAACATCGATTCCGAGTTCCTTCAGCTCACGAACCGTCTGCAACAAAGTGACCGTGTTTCTGGCAAAGCGACTGACCGATTTTGTAATGACCATATCCACATTCCCGGCACGGCATTCTGCAAGAAGCAACTGGAACTGTTCGCGGTTTTCCTTTGTTCCGGTCTTTGCCTCGTCTGCGTACACACCGGCAAATTCCCATTCTGGATTACCACTGATGAAATTCTCATAGTAACTGATTTGTGCTTCCAGAGAGTGGAGCATTGTTTCCTTTTCGCAGGATACTCTTGCATAGGCAGCTACGCGCTTCCTTTTGGCGTTTTCCTGTAAGGTAGGTGTAATGTCCTTGATTGTTTTCATATAGTCCCTCCTTTGGTAATGGCATATTAACTCTGTTCCGGTACTATATCCACTTCATTCGCAGCGACATTACCACCAAAAAGAGGAGCATATTTATTATGCAGTATTGTATCAATTATGGCATAGTCTTCGGAGGTTATTATTCCTTCATCGAGCATTTTCTTAAAGGGTGCCCGACTTGCGTGGAAGAGCATTTCCCTGGATAAACACTCAGCAGTCATGGTAGCCTCCAGTGGTAACTCGATGTTTCACATAGCAGTCATGAGAACAGAATTTTCTATTCCTGTTGCCATAGGCAGTGAACGGCATACCGCATTCGGCACAGACAAAGTTGTAGACGGCAGATGAAGATTCCATATTTGGATGAGCTTTCCACCACTGTATCCTACACTCATCAGAGCAGAATTTTCGCTTCTTCGTTTTACCAGACTGAACGATTGCTTTCCCGCATTGAGGACAGCAACCCTCTTTTACGATGATTTTTACCGGTGCATTCACATCATTTCTTTTGCAGAAAGACTTTACAGTATCATCTGAGATTCCGGTAATTTGAGATATTTTTTTATAACCGTAGCCATTGGAACGGAGATCGATAATCTGTTTTCTCTGTACATCCGTCATTAACTGTGCCTCCAATCGAGAAGGAAATCTTTTCCCTTCGTCTACTTACGGACAGGCAGGGGGTTGTTTTTCCGCTATATAGCAAAAAAAATCCCGCCGCAGAGGGATTTCTCTCTCCACGACGGGATAAACTACGTATTTGTATTCACTTATACGAGAGCCGTCAGTACCGCTGTCCAGGTCTTTTTCCCGACAATGCCGTCCCATTCGGACTCATCTTTCGGAAAAAGAACCTTCTGAAGTTCTATCACTCCGGCTTTGGTGATGGGGCCGTATTCACCGTCAATGACGATTTTTGCATTGATGCCCCGGACATAAATAATGCGCTGGATGGTCTTGACCTGACCTCCAA
>R27__coassemble_466_pt1 | contig 25975 bp, 20 predicted proteins | sample R27__metabat2_low_PE_046 | metagenome-assembled genome bin R27
AAAAATTTTTGACGACGATGTTGACGATTAACAACATTTTCATCTTGTCGAAATACGACATTTTAACTTGGCGTTTTCCGACATTTTGACTTGACATTTACAAACAATCATAATTCGCTGTTTTTTCATGTTATCTTGTAAAACTATAGTTGGAATTATTACTTCATTAAAATAAAGAATCCGTGTAAAGATTATTATCGTTCAGCAATTGAAGTGATTTCACAATATATGAATAAGCCACTGGATTAGTGTTTCTAAAACCGCTTATTTTCTTTATACCTTTTATATTCAGCTTAATATTTCGATAGTTTTCCGGATTATCAATTCGAATGTACTCAATTTGATTTGTCAAAATACATGTTGCCAAATATAACACCTCAGATACAAAAAATCCGGCACTTTCACCATTTATCCTTTCGCTAAAAATATGACCCTGAATGGCATTTATTCCTTTGGTAAAGTATTTGTAATCTTCTTGATTGATGCTGCCTCTTCCCAAAATGCAAATACAACTGCTTATTGTATCTTTCAAACAATCTGCTGCAGTTATTTTTAAACCTCTGTAACCCAGTTCCATTTGAGAAATAGTTTTATAAACATCAGAAACCATTTTTAAATCATCCATTTCTTGTATAAGAGTCCAACAATCAAACATTTGCTTAATTATTTCTAATTCTTTGTCAATGCCAAACGGAATACCTGTTGTGTGAGGAGCAAACGCTGTAAGCTTGTCGCCCAAAATACAATTAACATTAGGTGTGATTACTGTTAAATCTTCTCCCGCACTAATCAGAAGATTGCTGCGAATAGGATGCTCTTCAATCTTTAAATATGGATTCCTCTCAAACAAAACATCAAGAAGTATATAAATGTCTTTTCCGGTTAAAGGTGAAACAAAGTAGAATTTAAAATGTCGTTTCTCAATGTCATTGACACCCTTTCGGTGCTGTTCTTCTACACTTTTAAATGGAAACAATTCTCCTGCCTCATTTATATATCTGCCAATATCTGTTGAGCCGTCAACAATAATATCAATATCCGTACTTAGCCTTTTAGGCTTTTCAAGCATAACCAACAAGCTTGTTCCACCTTTAAATATAAACGACATATTTACCTGCCGCAATGCTTCAAGCAAACCAAACGCAAACACCGTTCTTTCCAATATCGAAGGATCTGCATGTGTTTTTTCTCTGAGTTCAGCAATGTGTTCAGCCGTATAATTCTCATGTGCCAGCATTTTCAATTTCACCTTTCTCAAGATAATATTCTATTTCTTTTTTTCTATTTCTTCTTCCTGCATATCGTATCATTCTTTTCTTATCCAGGTAATATTTTCTTTTTGCCTGTTCCATAATGCTTGGATACTCCGCATTACTGTATGTAGAAGCAATAAGCTTATCAGCAATTATATCGACCAATAATTTTTCAAGAGTTATTATATGCTGATTATTTGCGCATAATGGAGATTCGCTGACCAGCTCTGTAATCACTATGCAATCTGAAGCCCAGTAAAGATTGAAGTCATTCATGTTCGGTTTATACATTATTTTTTCATATCCTAAGTCTTGAAGTGCTCTAAAAATATAGACACTACTCTCTTTTTCTATTTGGAGAAAAAGAGTATTATGCGCAATTAAATGATTCAGGAACTCATTCATCAAGGCTGTTTCGAAAACGACAAAATGTACATATGGGAATTCTTTTTGGATTATTTCAATGATCTTCGCTGCTTTTTCAGAATATAACGGTTGATATTTATTTTTTTGAGTGCCAGTTTCTTTTACATAAGCATCATATCCTGTATGAACAATAAAACCTTCTTTTACCATACTATACATGGTCCAATGATAGGTGTTCTCAGACATCCCGGGTCTGATTTTTTTTAACTCATTTATCAATTCTTTATGAGTATATGTTTTTCCTTGTTGCATTTTTGTTAGTAAAGAATCATACCACATTATTATCATCTCGCTTCTTGGTAAGCATATTAGCAAATTACTTCAACTTTTGCCGATATGCATTTTATCATCAGCAATAGGATTTGTCAATACACAACGGCAAATTTAATCTAGTTTTGACGATATATGTTGTGATAAAAAATTCAAGAGCATGAGATTGTTCTATTCTTCATGCTCCTGAAAAAGCAAATTATTAAATTGTCATAATACAAATATAACATAAAGAATTAAATCAGCTAGTTTTTATAATACTATTCTTTGTTTTTAGCTTTATTCTTTTCTTTCATCATCTGGCTTTTCATTTCCATCTTTTTGATTTGAATCTTCTTCCTCAGTAAAAGCGGAGTTAATGATAGAACTAATGCCATTTTTAAATAGGTCTTGAAAAGCTTTCATCGACGTCATTAAAGATGAGGAAAGAGATGCATTTAAAATACTGGTTAACGGTGCAACTATATTTTCATAAACATCATTAGATTTATTAACCGTGCTCTCAATGATTATACTTTTTTCATACTGCTTAGATTCAGCTAAATCTTTAATATGTTTTTCTTCCAACCGTTCATATGAGACTGTTTTTTCAATAATTGCTTTTATTAGCGTATCAAGCTCTGATTTTTCGGTATAATCTGCAGGCACAAAATAATTAATCCTGTTGTCATGTATCATTTTATATACTTTTGTTTTATCAATTGTATCAGGATTATATACTCCTATTGAATGACCTCCATATGTGTTTACCAATTTCATACAAGGAATATCCGTCTCGCTATCACCAATATACACTATATTGCGAAATGGAACCCGTATCTTCTCTGAAGAGAAATACTCATTAACACCTTGATCATTAATGTCAAGAACACCTTTTTCAATACGAAACAGGAACTGCGTTTTGCTGGTATAATTGATTGCCTGTGCTGGCCATACTGCTACGCCTCTATCATTGTAGAAAAATGAACTAGCAAATACTTTTTCGAAATCTCCATCCTTGGCCATTTTAGTGCCTTCAATCATTTCCTTTAATCCGGATGAAATAATATAGTGCTCAACAATCACACCATGCTTTTTCCCATAATTTTTTATTCTTTTGAACCAATCTTCTACACCGGGGAACAATTTAACTTCTGCTCCGTAATCGGCTAAAGCTTTTTTATTAAAAACAAAATTTCCTTCCGCTTCAGTCACCATTTTAAACATATATGCAAGATTGGCATCCATATCATTATCTCTTGCCATTTTGTTTGATTCTTGCCAAAATTGGTCAACCTTATAGTTAACCGACTGAATATATCCTTGCGCCTGCATGTCATCTGGAGTTAGCGTTTTATCAAAATCATAACATATTGCTAATACTGGACGCTCTTCTTTATACTTTCTTTCAAATTGCATTAAAACACCTTCTATCTCATATTATAATAAGTTTGTTTAAATAATCGCTGTTATGCATTTTTCTGCTTAAGATTTTTGAAAAGAGCTTACGTAAATAACTTTCTATATATCACTGTCTTCTCTAATACTATTTATCGCTTCGACATATTCGTCGATCAAACCAAAATTTGTCTCGTTGCCCTTTTCGAGTTCCTCATCAATAAGGTTATTAAGATATACTCAGAGAGTTTCTTCAAGGTTTCCGGTGAAATCCTCACTCGTTAGTATTTCACGGTTGATTTTCAAGTCATTCATTTTTTCTCCTCCAATACTGAGCCACGCTTAATTCGTTAAAACGAAATGTTTAGTTTTTCAAGAATTGCATCAGATTCATTCTGCAACATTTCTTTTTCATTTGAAACAATTAATACTAAACTTGCCTTATCTCCTTGATCTACAAAATATCCATATGCTTGCATAGGCATAAATGATAGTTTTATTCGCTGCATTTCGTAGTTTCCGATAGTAACCGCTTCCGGTTCCGATACTTCAGCACCAATCTGTCTGTATCCTTCAAGTGTTTCCGATAGATAGTTTTCAAAACTATCATCGGTATATTTATGCTCTTCAATTGATATATCAAAAGTGTTATTATCATTCTCAATTCGCAATGAATTACCATTATCCGTTAATGAATACTCTTCTGGAATATGCATTTCAAAGGAATCGGAAGAAACATCCTGACCATCAATTATATATGGCGATTTTTCTGTAGTAGTTTCGCTTTTATGCTCATATCCATAAAAAATATCATCTTTTTCGTTGTTTGTTTTACCGCACGAACTGAACATTAGTATCAACAGCAAACAAATTAATAGTGTTTTTGTGAATTTCATAATATAATCTCCGTTTTTTTGGAACGCCGAGTTTGAAACGCTGTTTTACTCGGCGTTCCTTTTGCTTTTTACTACTCTATTATCGGCAGCTTTCCAAACAGCATTCTGAAAAATGCGATTATCTTTGAGAAGAAATCGGTTTTAACTTTTACCAGCTCGGTTTCGGAAGCATTCAGCACATTGCCGCTTTCATCAACAATCTTTGCTTGTACTGTAAAAGCTTCTCTCGCGTCTGTTACGGTAAACTTTTCACCTGTTCCGGCTCTTTGACTATCTTTGTACCATACGATTTTTGCTCCTTCGGGCATGCTGTCGGTTAAAGCTGTAAATGTGATGGTGGTCTTATAGTCAACCGTCCTGACATTCACATAATTATTTATGCTGATAGAAGTCGTAACTAATGGGTCTTGTTTTTTTTCAAATACTGCATAGAAAGACATATTTTTTGCAGGCATTGTTTCCGGCACTTTCGGCAGCCATTCTTTGAAGATATATCCTTCTTTATGAGGATTATCGGGTATTTTTATTGGTGAGCCGTATTCAACGCTTTCGCTATTTACTGTCTTATCATCTGCTACAAAACTGACTGTATATTCATTAATTATATATTCTGCGTTTATTGTAATATCACTTGCTGCGATGACATATTCAGACCATTTTCCTGTGTATCCTTCTTTATCAGGTATTATCGGTTCAGATATACTTTCAGATTCAACAGTAAACGGAACCTTTTCACCCACTTGATTGCCATCAGCTTTGAATGTCGCATAATAGGTTATAGGCGTATATTGGGGATGAATATCAAGGTTACTGCCGTTTATTGTGTATTCCCATTCGCCGGTATATCCGGTTTTAGCAGGTACATCAGGCAAATTGTCAATTATGGAATCGCCATAAGTAAATGTTACCTCACCAATCTTTACACCATCAACAATGATATCTTTCGTATAAGTCATTGGCTCACCACATTTATCACATTTGCCATCATCGTTTGAATCAACATGAGAGCAAGTTCCTTCAATCTTATCGTATACTGAATTAATGGTTATATCGGTTGCTCCGAGTGTATAGTCTTCCCATCTGCCATTTTCGTATCCTTCTTTTTCGGGCACTGCGGGTTCAGTAATGGATATTGATTCGACCGTGAACGGAACCTTATCACCCACTTGATTACCATCTGCGGTAAAGGTTGCATAATAGGTTATAGGCGTATAAACAGCACTTATATTAACATCTGAAGCAGAAAGGATGTAATCACTCCATTTGCCTGTATATCCTGTCTTTATCGGAACATCAGGCTCAGAAATAGATATTGATTCTACTGTAAACGGAACCTTTTCTTTTTCTTCACCGTCAACGATAAATGAAGCATAGTATGTTACCGGCTCAAACTCTGCTGTAAATGTAAGAGAATTATTCGGCATTGCCGGCGGAATGTCGGGAGTCCATTTGCTGAAGGTGTATCCTGTTTTATCGGGATTCGGAGGGATATCTGTTATTTCACTGCCGTATTCAAGCTCATAGGATAAAACCGACTCATTATCAACAATAAACGAAACCATATGTTCTTTCAGTTTCAGAGCTGATAATGCATTTGATATAGCTTCAACATATCCGTCAACTGTTGTCTGATTTGAAACATTAAGATTTCTGTCAATGCTATTGATAATCTCATTCAATGCTGCTACAGATTCGTCGGTATATATGCTGAGATCTTTCGGAACGGTTGCAAGAATTTCATCAAGAGAGGAGTAATCGGCATTGGGCATTTCTCCGTTGAATTCCATATATCTGCTCGCACCTGTGCGGATCTCAATCGGGTCATAACCTACATCTGTGCTGGTTACAACACAATAGTAATACGGATACTGCTCATTATCTTTAGGAACAAATCTTCTTTCTGTTGCTCCTACAATAGGAATACCGTCGGTGTTATTATCTGAATACGAGCCGTACCACTGGTATGTTCGGTTAAAACCAACCACATCAGCATAGAGATAATGCATATTATCATAGTATTCATTTGGTAAATCGTTTATTATTGCTGTCTCCTGTGATATCTCAATAAATTCAAATTCGTTTTCATTTGCCCATTGTTCAGCATATGTTCCACGCGAACCGTAAATCAACATCTTCGGTGATACAAAATCCAAATCGGCTCCGCTCATATTATACGATTCAAAGGTCGAAGGAATTACCATTGTTACCGGTTCGTCAAATACAAGATTTAAAAGTAACGGTAAGCTTTCTATCGTTTTGACATTTGAAAGTTCAACTCTTTCCGTCAACAAAGCATCGCTTCTCGTAGAATAAAAAAATGTTTCGCAAACATTTTCCAGCAAGGGCAAATCCAAACAGTAAATGTATTTACTGCGAAGAAATTCCAAATCATTTAATTTAAGGTTAGGAAAGTCAGCTTCGGTTAGCAGAGAGCAATTAAAAGAGTACCATCCGGCCGATACTAAATCGGGCATATCTGCTTTTCTCAGAGAAGAGCATCCTGCAAAAGCTTCGTCTCCAACAACTTTGCATTTTGGAAAACAAACGGCAGAAAGAGCGACATCTCGTAAGAAAGCATAATTTTCAATAACGGTAACATTGGGAAAATCAATAGAGTAAAGTCGTTTGCATTCTTTAAATGCCGAATTCTCTATAACTGTAATATTCTTTCCGTCAGCAAACATCAGGCTATTACAGCCAAGAAACGCTTCTTCCGATACTGTAGTCATAGTATCAGGAAAAGATATGCCAACCAATCCTGATTCTGAAAAAACTTGTGGAGATAAACTCCTTACAGTTATTCCGTCTATGGTTTCCGGAATTATCAGATTTGTTATATTGCCTGTATATGTTTTTATCTGTCCGTCATATGTTATTTCAAACATATCACTTGTTCCAACTTGCTGGAACCGATAAAAAGATTTTGTACATTCACTTCGATATTTCCCGTTGCCGTAAGCAACCGCTTTTAAAAATACACAATCATCTGAAATCTTTATCGGTTCAAAATAATGAATACCGCTTTCCTTAGAAGGGTAGGTCCCATCTAATGTATAGTATATTTCACAGCTTGGTTCGGCGATAATCTCAATCTCGTTTTCATCAATATATTTTCCTTCCGGAAGGCTGAATACCGGAGCACAATTACGCTCAAGCCCCGCAGATCCGATCCCATCGATCACTCCATATCCAAAAAGACTACAATCATAAAAAATGTCTGAAGAATCAGCATTTGAATTAATGATACTCTCTAATTCTTTGTTCGAGTATGACGGGAACATAATCATTAGATCAGAAAAAAGTGAAGCAACCATAGGTGCACTTAAAGAGGTTCCGTTTTGAAAACTGTAATTGTTGTTTCCACCGCTGACCGGAATATCCTCTGCAGGGGCCATCAAATCAATAGATTTTCCATAGGAAGTAAAAGATGTTGGATTTCCGTTGTTTTTGTAACCGGCCACTGAAATCGATCTGATATCATATCCCGGTAACCATCGATATGCAGACATATTATGGTGTGAATTACCTGCTGAAGCAATTAATGGTATGTCGTTTTCAAAAACATAATCTAATGCGTCTTTTATTAAATCACTGCTGTCACTTGCCGAGAAGCTGCAATTCATAATGTTAACTTTATCATCGGTCGCCTTGATTAAAGCCAAAGCTATTGACGAAAGTGCTGAAATTGACTCCTGCCCATTTCCATATTTGTATACCTTAATCTTTACAGTTTCAGGTGTGTTATCCACAATAACGCTGCTGACCATTGTTCCATGAGCGTTCTGTGTATACTCGCTGTTTTCATTTCCTTCAGTTGAAGAATTAAAATATGTTCGTATTAACCTGTCTTTGACGAACTCATTATCCACGTCAATTCCGGTATCGACAACTCCGATTGTTATCTCTCTGTCAAACTCAGGATGTGAATCAATATAATCTTTAACATCATACAGTCCTGTCATTATACTGCCCCATGAATTCAGGCGTGTCGACATTCCGTCAGTATCATATTCCGCCTGCTTTGCATTTTCACTCTCGTCAAAAGAATTGTTTAAAACCAGATCCGGAGAGACACTTAAAACCGAATTATATTCAGAATAGGTTTCATAAGCTTTTTCAGCATCTTCTTCAGTTTCAAACTGAACAATAAACCAATCTCTAAAGCCGCTCGCCATACCTGTTGAATTAAGTCTGTCGGGTGTCTTTGTGGCTTTCACAAGAAGTCTGCAAGTTTGAAAAGCCGTATCGGATAAGGTTTCTTCATTGACCGTTTCATCTTTATTTGCAGGAAACTGCTCTGCACTTCTTTTTATTGTTTTATATTTAAGTGCGTTTTCAAGCGAAGAATGGTATTCGATATTTTCCGGAGCAAACTCTTTTCCTATATCGTTTTCACGAATAAGCTTTACGCCGTCTTCAATAAAGTTGTTTATTGATATTTCCTCAACTCTAACTGCATATGTGTTTGTGAAACCGAATTGTAAAATGCCAGCTAGCAATGTAATAACAATAACGAAAGAAATAATTTTCCTCATAACAATCAGCTCCATTCAAATTATCCTAAAACCGCCTTAAGCCAAGCGGCAAAATGCCGCTTGGCCGTAGTAAAAGAAATCAAAGAGTGATGAAAATACCCTCTTTTTGAGCATAAGCCTTTATTTCAGGAGCTGCAATCCATATTTTATAATATTTACCTATTCTATCCAAATCGTTAAGATTTGGATCTTCACAACAAACAAATATTTTGTCACTTTGGCTGTTTTTAAGAATCCATCCATCACCCCAGCATGCATTAACCTTGTTGATTGCTGCTTTTGCATAATCAAATTCACATCTAATACCGTTTTCATTTATGGTGCTTAATAAGTGGCCATAAAAATCAAAACAATAAACTGACTCCGTTCCATTACCAAATGTCACTGTGTTTATTTTCTGCCCGTTGATTGTTTCAAATTCAATTTCTGTTTTCTTTTGTTCATTATTTATAGTTACTGTTTGATAGTTTTCGTCCTGCAATTCAACCGAGCTTATAAAACCGGAATTAGGATCATATTTAAATGATATGTAATTCCCGTTTTGCATTTCTATTACATCAAGTCTATCTGATATTGACGGAGAATATACAAAATGCATTATGCTGTCATTTGTCGACATATCATATATATATTCAATACTGCCATTAGATTTGAATGTATATTTCAACCCATTAATTGACAAATATCTAACGAGTCCCGAACTTTCAGGTAAAGGCAAATATAAAGTGGCGTTCATACTGGCAGAGCCGATTGTTGGTAATAACTCCCAGATTTCATAACTGCTATTTGTTGTAACTGGATCGGTTGGAGCAAATCTGACTGTGTTTCCGTCAAACATAGTCCACTCGGCATAGTCTGTGTATACATTTAATCTGCTTTCAAAGTTAAAATTAGACTTGAAACCCGAATAAGTACTAACATCGGATGAAGCAGAATCATAAATCCGATAAATAGAAAGATCTGTTTTATTATATTTATAGTTCAGTAATTCCTGCTTTACAATAAAATTATTTGTGACATCATTTATAAAGGCTTTACCTGAATTGTTTAAATCTAATGAATGATATGTAAAATCCAATTCTGCCGAATTGATATCTTTATACCTAACAATAACACAAGGATTAGATACAGATAAACGTCTTTTGTTATTTACCGAAAAAGCAATACCAGAATTGTTTTCTCGGCCTCTTTCCCATTTGTTAAAGGTATCAGTAATATTATATAAGTATGAACCTCCGGAGGTAATGCTTCTTTCAGAAAGAATTCTTTGATTATTAATTGACATACTATTTGTATTCCATGTTATAATAGGATACAATTTACTCGTTGTTACTTTTTCAGATAATAACCGACAATCAACTGACAGAAAAGCAGACGTAACTAAATAATTATTTGAAATATAGTTTCCTACTGAGCTTAATTTCATATAAAACACAGATGCGGTTTGTAAATCATGCCAATCAACGCCATCGACTGTGACTAAAGTTGTATTTCCCCAATCAACTATTAATCCATTAGACTCTTCAAGAGTGTTTTCTAAGCTGCTTTCTTCTTGACTTTGATGAGAATCTGTGTGATTTATGCTTGTAATACTTTTAACAATGTTTTCAATTGAACATGATTTGCTGATATCATATTTATCACGCCACTTGCCATCAGAATAATAATGGATAGGAACAGATGAAATCACTGAACAAAACGAACCATCCTCTAAGAGAAACTCTTTTTTACTCATATCCCTTTTACTCTCTATCTCACAAACAATATCAGGCATTTCAGAATCCGAATATGCAGCCAATTCATTTGTCGTTGTCTCTTTCACATCTTCTTTTCCTGAAAAATCTAACGCATATACAGTTATTGAGACAATTTGAACCAGAAGCATCAGTACTAATAAAACTGATAATACTTTTTTAATCTTTTTTTTCATAAAAACATCCTTTCATTTAATTAACATTGTTTTTTATTAACTATTAACCTCTCTGTTTTGAACCAACCCAGCCATTAACAGAATAGATTCTAAAAATATTGCAATCATTATTGCATAGCACACTTTCATAATTCCATCTTGCACCAATTCCGGCAGGATTTGTCATGGTATAAGTTTTTCCAAGGTCGATCACGCGGGTAATATTAACTGGAAGCAGTTCATCAAATATATCGGGCTCAGCACGTTTAATTTTGATTGTATCTGTAAATTCATTGAATGATATTTCTCCAGCTCTTCCCATATCAATTGTCCTGTAATTGAAATTGGAGTCAGATTCATCAATTATTCTAAATCTTCTAGAAAATGTGTATCCACCAATTACTATATGATGTCTTGTATTTCCACTGGTAAAAACCACACCATTATTTTCAGATATGCCTTGTTCCCATTTGTAGTACAGATTGGTTATATCCCAATCGTATATACCAGTTGACTGTACATTTTCTGTATCAAGAATTTTATTTTCAACATGCAGAACATCCTCATCTGGTTCAGCACTGTCGAAGCTATTACTGTTAAGGTTATAATTTATGGAGTTATCCCACTTTGAAAGGACTTCATAGGCACTAATTTTTGTCCCTGTGGATGGGACCTGACAATTCAATGAAATAACAGCAGAAACAGTAACCGACTGAAAGCTGTCAAATGTGTCTGTCAACCCAGCTGGCTTAACCCAAAATGACTGATATTTATATATTTCCCCGGTATTTGAATTGTTTATAAACCTAGTGTTCATATTAGTAACATTGTTGCTAATTTCCATTGTGAAATAATTGTAAGTGTCAAGATTACGGAAATAATGGATTTAATATGTTTCAATTTGATTCCTCCTTATGCATAAATAAGTTCATTGTTGAAATAATAACTGTCAAAATGCGTAAAGCAACAAATTCTGACATGCCAATAGAGATAGAGTGTAAATATGAATGTTTTTCTCCCCAACATGGCTCATCATTCAAATCAGCAACTATAAGAAAGTAAAGTGTATTTTCTAAACGGTATGGTTGATGTATCTTTTTATCTCCATCGAAAAGCAGAGTCTTAACCGCACCATTGAAAAAAATAATCTCGGATTTTTCAAATTTTATAAATGGGCTTGAGGTTTCATTATTGAAAAATGATGAAATTATCTTACTCGACATTATTCTTTTCTCATTCTGTTTTGCTGTCTGAATAAATCATTGCTGCTTTTTTCGAGACGCAACCCCAAATAATTCTAAACGAAAATACTCGGATTATCTCGGTTTATCCTCTGTCAGATTTTATGCATAAAACCATCCTTTCACTTTTTTAGTTTGTGTGAATCAGAATGTGCTTTGTTGTTTTCTGTGCCACAATCGTACTATTATATTTTGATGCTTTCAATATATGAGTCAAAATTGTTGAAAATCAGGGCGAAATAAGAAACAAACAGCTCTGTATTAAAAGCAAGCAAGGCAAACCTATATAGGTTTTGCAAAATGCTTGTTGTGGGCAGAGCCCCCAAGCCCCTCACACATCATTGATTTTCAATCAATGAGCAGACGCATCTTCGATGCTCGGACAAAAAGAAAACAGCCTCCGGCACGGTTCAGATTGTTTCAAATCGAACTGTGTCGGAGGCATTCTTTATAGCTCCTGTTCTGTTTTCTTTTTATGCTGCGGCGGTGTCGTATCTGTCTCTTTTATGTCAAGAATTGTCGCCAGATTCTTCTGATGAATCAGCATTTCCCGATACTCTTTTTTGAGCGGGAGCAATTCATCAAACGCAGCATTTTTCTCTCTTTTGCACTCGTCAAATTCTTCACTGAGTGATGCTACCGTCGGCAGTTTGTAGCTGCCGAGATTGAGTGAATCGAAGTATTTCTTTGCGGATTTGTATTCCTCGATTTCGGTTTTATGTTCTTCATAATACTGCTTTGAAAACTTCTTTGCTTTGTATTCCGCATACACTTTGCTGTGCTTTGCATAGGTGATGATTTGGTTTTTAAGTTCCTTGATTTCATCCATCCGGTGATTGCTTTTGTCGATGACCGCCTGCAATTCATCAACCTTGTTTTTCATTTTTTCAACATCGGCTGAGAGGGCTTCATAGGAGTTGTAGCCGTGCTCCTGAACGAACAAAACCGTCTTGCTCATCTGCTTCAGATTGAAGCTTTCCGCGAACTTTCCATAGCCTTTCCCTTTGCCTTCCGCCATCTTTTTCTGAACATCAATCAGCAGACTCGGTTCCTCTTTTGCCGGGTTATCTTTTTGCGGCTTGTGGGCTTTGGAGCCCTTAATAATGAGCTTCAGAACATCCTCTGAATACTCTTCACCGAGTGAAGATAGTCTCACGAATTTCTTCTGATCCGAACGCTTTATCGAAATGTTTTTGCCCTGCTTTATCTCATAACCCATAGAAGAAAGAGAAGCCAAAAACTCATCAAAAGTTTTCGGCTTCGTCTTCAATATTTCATCTATATCGGCACGGATATAATCACGGTTTGTGGCTTTCTTAACAAAGTTCTTCCACTTGTTATATGAGCGATTTTCCTTGCTCGGATTGATTATCGTTGAAAGATTATGCTCAACGCAAATCAGGTCGCTGAGCCTGCGGATGAATCTGAATGAGCCTATCGGATTTCTGTACTTTCTTGTACAATCCATAGTCACCGAATTCCATATTATGTGATTATGAATATGGTGTTTGTCAACATGAGTTGCAACGATAAAAGCGTGTTTCCCTTTGAGTAATCTTGAAGCAAATTCATAACCGATTTTGTTTGCTTCCTCCGGTGTTATCTCACCGGGCTTAAATGATTGACGGAAGTGGTAAGCAATAATATCACTTTTCTGTGTACGGCCCGTTTTGTGAAAATACTGCCGTTTTGATAAAGCAAATTCTGCATCTGCCATATACGGATCGCAGCCGTAACTTGAAACAAATTCTCCGTTGTCTGTTTTGTCGCCGTTCAGAATATAGTCGGTTCTTTCTTTGAGATATTGTCTTATGGATTTTGCTTTATTGGCGTGTATCGGAATGATTTTTGTAACTGCCATTATGCAATAAGCCTCTTAAGATAATCTTTTGCCGAAAGCAATATTTCGATGGTCAACGAAGCCAACAAAGGAATACCAAAGGGCGAAACAACAAGTGCAACTATCAGAGCAAGAATACCCATCTTAATCCCCTCGGTAATAAAAAGAAATACCGATAAAACGACAAGAACAAGGGCAACAATTCCGAGTATACCGGATGCTAAACCAACGATGAAAGAAGCAAATTTGCAAGCCAACGAAATCAAGATAAAGAACGGTGAAAGCAAAATTTTCAGAATAGTTTTCATATCTATCAACCTCCTGCCTTTATTCTATTTGATTTAGATATTTACTGCAAGGATGCCATAAAGCGAGACACTGTAACACAGCATACTAATTTCATCCGAAAGAAGATATTTTGATAATAAGATCTCCGACACTATCTCGTATTTCATCTTGTCTTTTCAATATATCCCGAATATCCTCGGCATAGATATTTCCGGTTGCATTTACACGTTTTGCAATCTGATTTATGTTTGCACTTGTTCTTTTCACAAGAGCAAGCAACTCATCCAGTTCGGGAATATTCAGATTTATAATGTACCCGTCGATAGCCATTTTTCTTAAGTAAGCACTCATGTTGGATATATCTGCGAGCTTCATCTTTTCGGAAATCAGCCGCTTGTCATTTTCGCTTGCAAGAAAGGTAATAAGACTGTCTTTTGTATCTTTGCTCATAGCGAATGTTCTTTCTTCTTTACATTTGAAACGGCAGGAGCAATTTTTGCTTTTGCATCATCAAGTTTACCGAGAACAGAAGGTTTTCTTTCCTGCTGTTTTTCTTCAAAGGCTCGGACTTTATCAATGAAAATATTCACAAGACCGATATGAGGCTTTTCGCAAACAAGGTAAGCGTTATTGTTGCCGCCCATACCGTCTTCACCTTTAGGAACCGGAACTGTTTTTGCCCATTCCTTGTTTGTGCGGGATATTCTAGCATCCCAGTCCTTTTCAATGCAGGTTATGGCAAGAACAGTTTTCACTCTTTCAAGACCGAACTTCTCAATGACGGGTTCAACAAGAACATCCTTCATAGTGTTGTCGTGGTACCCGTCTGATATAGCCTGCTCGATAGCTTTCTTGCATTCCATATTCGTCTTGAAAGAAAGGCGGTAAGCATCCAGCTCACCACTCATTCTTGCATCGGCTCCGCTGCCGAGATACACGGGAATTTTATCTTTTTCGTTGTCTTTGATGGCGAGAATCTCTCCGTTGTGTCTAATAAATGTTTCCGGCTGCTTGAACATTTCGATGTACTTTTCAGTCAGCTCTGCGGGAACGGTTGTAAAATCTTCATCACCACATCCTACTATGAGAAAACTGCCTGCGATAATATCAAACATTTCACCGTTTCCGTCACACAGTGCACGATTCAGTGGAAGGCCGGTAAGTTTACCTTCTTCGTTACACAGTAATGCAACAGGGTCATCAAAAGGATATGTTGCTTCAATATCTCCGCCAACCTCATGTTGTAAGGATTCCAAACCGGAATCAATTTCTTTCAGCACCGGTTCTTTTCCCGGTTCAATGTAAATGACGGTTATTTTTTCGGGCGTATCGGTAATTTCTTCTTCGGCTCCGATTCCCATTGCAGCATTGTATTTAACTTCATAGCTATCGTAAGTTCTATCCTCGACAATGGGTTTAAGTGACTTGAGCCAGTCCTCATTAAACTGCCACAAAGGGTATTCGCAAAAGCCGGAATGCTTTGTAAATCCGGTATCTTTTGCAACACCGCTTTCAAGCAACTGTGTTGCCCACGGGTTATTATTCAGGTCAACATAAGCTGCGTTTTTGATACCAATCATTTCACAAAACTCACCCATTCTGCTATAAAGATTTGTTGTAACAGTTGAGTACGGTTCGTTATCCATATATGCCTGAATTGCAATTCCGAACACTTTGGATTCTTCCATGCTTTCGGGATAAATCGTATTGACCTGGTTATACAGTCCGAGACGATACTCCATTTCGGGAACTACATTTTCCGCTAACTGAGCAGCAAGCTCATCGCTTCTTTCGGTAATACAGTCACGGAGTGTCTGCATATATCCGGTTTCCTGTTTTTCAAAGTGCTTAAACACTTCTTCAAGAGGGTCTTTGGTGTTCAGCAATGCTTTCGCCTGCGCATCAGATAAATCCATTTCTTCAAAAGCCATCAATATATCCTGCTTTACTGTGTATTCATAAGTGTGCTTGAGAATTTCGTCAGCGGGCTGATTCTTCAGCCAGTCAGTATATCTGTCCATACTGTCCTGCATTTTGAAATATAACTCTGCGTTATAGTCTTCATTTTCCATAGTTTTAATCAACTCCTTAAATAAATTAGCAGGGACGAATAAACGCCCCTGCTTTTTCAACTTCGGCTCAAGTTGAGACGAAGTTACAAAGATTTATTTTTATCTTTTGGTTTATGTTCCGCTGTCGGCTCCGTGATAGATGCTTTTGCTTCTTTCAGCTTTTCCAAAACCGACGGCCTTTCAGATTTTGCCACATCTCCGTCATCAATAACAGTTTCCGGAGAATCGTGGTTATCCATATTCAACTCAATGTTAAGTTCATTAAGCCTTGCGGATTTCTGCTGAAATTCCTCTTCACGGGGAAACGGCTTGCCGAGTTCTGCTTTTGCAGTTTCGACCTGAGTGTAGATATTTGCGAGCTCTGCCTCTGCTGTTTGCAGTCTTTCGGGAATACCGTTAAGTGCATTTTCAATTCTTATCAGATTACCTTTCGGGTCGTTACCGAGTTCAACTCTGTGTGACATTTTGCCTTTGAGAGTAAGTATGTGCTTTTTACCGAAATCCTCAACCGTAAGTGACATATCAAATCCACGGTATTTACCGATGGGTACGGCTTCAAAAATCTTTGTTTCTTTCATAGCATCTATCAGTGCCGCACCTGCATTTTCTTTGTCTGTAAGGTGGTCGCCTCTGACTTCCATACCGACAAAATTTTCTTCCGGCAGCGGATGTTCGGAAAGTGTCTGAATATCAGCCTTGAAGCCCTCAATATATCCCTTGAACATTTCAATCTTTTCCGGAAATTCTTTGAGTATCTGATCTTCAAGTCTGAACTGCTGACTTTGGTGATTTGCTTTGAGAAGTTTCAGCTTTGCCACATCAACATCCAAATCCATCTTTTCTTTAATTCTCGGATCACCGGCACAAAGAGCCTTAATCTCCGCAAAGGATAATGCTGTTTCATCCACATCGTCACAGCTTCTCACGGGAGATTTTGAGGTCATTATCTGACTGATAAATTTCTGTTTTTGCTCAAGGGTCTGCCAAAGATACGCATCAAATGTTGATTCGGTAACATAACGGAATATATGCACCTGCTTGTTTTTGTTGCCTTGTCGGATTATTCTGCCTGACCTCTGTTCAAGGTCGCCGGGTCTCCACGGTGCATCAAGGTCGTGCAGTGCAATCAATCTGTCCTGCACATTCATACCGGCTCCCATCTTTGATGTACTGCCGAATAATACTCTGACTTTTCCCGACCTGACCTTTGCAAAGAGGTCTTTCTTTTTTACCTCGGTATCTGCATCGTGAATGAAAGCTATTTCTTCCGGTTTAACACCGCTTGCAATCAGCTTATCCCTTATGTCTTCATAAACCGTAAAGTTCTTTTCCATAGGGGCTTCGAGATTTGTTGCAGCCGTTTTAGCTGCTCTAGCGGCGGCTTTTGTTTTCGGTGTAGAAATATCGCAGAAAACAAGCTGAGTAAGTTTATCCGTTTCACCTTCACGGTAAAATTTCATTATGTTGTCAACGCACTGATTAACCTTTGTCTGCGGCTCATCGGCAAAATCCGGATTTATTGTTCTCTGATCTAAACCGAGTTTTCTGCCGTCAGAGGTTATCTTCAGCATATTGTCGGTTGACGGGTCAACAGCTCCAGCATGAACGGCGGCAGCTCTTTCGGACAATTCTTTTACAAGCCCTTTCTGCGTTTCCGTAGGTTGAGCAACCTCGTTGTGATAAATTGCTTCGGGTCTTGGTAAGTTCAACTGATCCTGCGTCTTAATATCTGCGGCTTCTTTGAAAAGGCTCATTAACTCAGGCAGATTGAAGAATTTTGAAAATCTTGTTCTCGCTCTGTACCCCGTTCCTTCCGGTGCAAGCTCGATTGCAGTATTTGTCTCACCGAAAGTAGATGCCCAGCAATCGAAATGGGATAAGCCTCTCTGTGACAGAGTATCATACTGTAAGTATCGCATCATTGTATATAACTCTGTCATTGAGTTGGATACGGGTGTACCCGTTGCAAATACAGTTCCTTTATTTCCGGTTATTTCATCAAGATAGCGGCACTTCATAAACATATCGGATGATTTCTGTGCCTCTGTTGTAGATATACCCGCAACATTACGCATTTTGGTGTATAAAAACAATAGTGATAGGTAACTTTTTGAGATTATCTCCAAGTTTTCCCCCACTTCACACCGTGCGTGCAAGTTTCCTCGCACACGGCGTTCCATCGAGTTGATTTACTTTCTTAAAGATTTCAATATAGAAGAAGCTGTCCTGCTGATAGTGGGCAAGCCTCAATGCGTTTGCGCCGGTTTCAAGGATGATGTCAATATCCTCGGCGTGTTCCTTTTGCGTTATGGCGTTGCCCATATTTTCTCTGTCCTGATGGCGGCAGAGTCCGTGGATCTTGATGTGTTCTCCGTTGAGATAAAATCCTTTATCCGCATCAATTTCATATTCACGGAAACCCGTGCGGATGCTTAAATTATCGGAAACCGTGCCGTCGGGCAAAATGATTTTTGCCTCAAGCGTATAAAGATAAGGTGATTTTCTGCCGTTCCAAAGGTTGACCTCGCTGCAGTTCATTATCAGCTCGCTTTTTTCAATATCGCATTCCGAAGAAACAACGGCTTTTCCGTCTGCATCAATGAGCGTGTAGTTTATCACCGCTCCCGGAACGGGACCATCTATCAGCGATTTTATTCCGATTTTCCATTCGTCGCCGCTTTTAAACGGGGTAACATAAACTCCGTCGGAAGAATAATCCGAGGATGAAAAGCGGCATTTTCCGCCGGTTATCAGGTTGACATTGCGGTAAATTCCGCCCCAAAAGGTAAAATCGGCAGATGAGGGATAGACATCGGCGGCATCTCTGTTGTCAACGGCAACGGCAAGCTCGCATTCTTTGCCGGCATAGCTCGTTATATCAAAGCGGAAATGAGAATATCCGCCCTTGTGGCTGCCGATTTTTTCGCCGTCTATATAAACATCGCAGACCGAGTTGACGCCCTCAAATTCGAGGATAACGCTTTCTGCATCAATTTTTTCGAGTTTTCTTCTGTAAATATATTTGCCGCGGTCATATCCGTTTGTTCCGTCCTGACCGTCGGAAGCGTTCCATGTGTGAGGCAAATCAATATTGAATTTATCTCCGTTCTTTTCAAAAATCCAACCGTTATTGATACATATTTTTTTTCTCATATTTTCCCTCCGCACAAAAACTGTTTTATACTTTATTTTTAACATTTTTTTATGGTTGTGTCAATACAAAGAAAAAGAGCCGGATGAGGTAATGCCTTCATCCGGTTCTTTTTCGCCTGACAGCGTTATTGTTATTATTTATTTGGTATAGAATGTATCCAGCACAAGCTCAAAGAGGGCGTCGTTATCCGCATAATATTCAGCGTAAGTTTCGCCCATTGTGTAGCTGCCCGGAACGGTTGAAAAGCTGCCGAAGGTGAAATTTCTGCTGAGCGCAACCGAGGCGAGATATGTTGCGTCGTTCAATGTCATATCGGTGATCATATAATCCGAAGCGGTTGACCACAGACGGGGAACGACCGTGAAATCCTTCCGGACTTTTTTGAGCGCCTTTGAAACGAATGCTTTTATATACTGCTTCTGTCTTTCACGGCGTGCGGAATCCGCATCAACGGTGTCTTTTCTTCTGTTTCGGACATAGCTGACGGCATCGTTTCCGTAAAGAGTGATTTTTTCGCCCTTCGTAAATTGACCGATGGTTTCAAGGCAGGTTACATTAACTCCGCCTACGGCATCGTTCAAAGCGGGTATTCCGTCAACATCAAGAGTAACATAATGATTTATTTTCATTCCGAAAAGCAGACGGCTTATGCTGTTTATCGTTTTTTCGCAGCTTGATTTTGCGCCGTCGCCGTAAGCGTATGCGAGGCAGATCTGAGCTTTCTTGATATCAACATATCCGCCTTTTGTGTCGAATGTGTCAATATCCGCCATCGTTTCTCTCGGAATGACGATAACCTTTGAGCTGCCGTCGGAAAGGTCATAGGCAAGAACGGCGATAGTGTCCGACTGGCCGCCTGTGCCGACGATTCCGTTTTTAAGACCCATACTGTTTTTATCAATTCCGATGAAAGCAAAGGTAACTATATTGCTGTTAAATGTATAGGTTGTGCCCTTGTATGTAATGGTCTTGCCCGAATTTCTGATAACGGGGGCAGGACCTTTTTCGATCACAACGGCGTTTTCGTCGATGGACACTTCGCTTTTTGCCGCAGAGCGTCCTCTGAACCACGCTGCCGTTATTACGGCGGCAAAAGAGAGGATTATAACAAGAAAGACAGCAACAATGATTTTTATCGTTTTCTTTTTTTTCTTCTTTTTGCGGTTGATTTCCGCCTTCATTTTTTCAATGGATAATGAAAGCTCATCATTTTCAACTGTAGATGGCATAATCTGTTAACACTCCGTTTACAAGATATCTTGTTTTGCAGCCGCTTCGGGCTTCGCCGCAGGTAGAAAGAATAAGAATCTGACTTTCGGGGCAGAGTTCAACATCCTCCATAACCGTTTTTTCAAGCACGGGAGGATCAAGCAGCGTCTGCTGGAATTCCGCAAGCACCTCCGGCTTGGAAAAATCATAAGAATTCATAATATGGCGGTCATCAAAGGAATGAGAAGAGAAAATCTGATAAACAAGAACGCCGTAAGGCAGGTAAACATATATTGTGTTGTTATCGCCGAAGAACTGTTTATCCTTATATTTCAGAAGGTCGCTGAACATATCTCCGTCAGCCGTGTTGTGGCCGTAAAGCACCGTAACGGGATCCGTAAAGAATCTGTTGTTGCAAAGCTGAGAATAAATGCAGCCTCTTCCTTCTTTTTTGCCTTTCCAGTTTCTGCGCAGATAATAATTATCATCGTGGCGGCTCTGAACAACGGGATAGGAAATATTCGTGCCGGGAATATATATATAGGCATAAACCTCAATATTTTCTGTCATATATTTTGCAAGATCAACCGGACACGGAGGAAACTTTGAAGCATCTCCGTTTTCGGGATTTGCCTGCGTAGTTTGCGACGGTGTTGTTGTAGGTTCCTCTTTTATAAGAGTTGATGAGCAGCCTGCCGAAAGAATGAAGCAAAGCGACATCAGAAGGCACAAGAAGCATTTTAAAAATTTTTTCATTTTATCACCTTAACAAAAAAGGGCCTGAACGGCCCTTTGTGTTTGCTGTATTATTTTGAACTTTCTTTCTTCTTGAGAGAAGTTCCCGCAAATGCAAGAGTACCCATAAGAGTAATGACCGCAATAACTACGGGAGCATAGTTGGGGCCTGTTGCAGTGTCGGGTGAGCTTGATGACTTGTCTTTTGAAACGTTTCTCTTGCCGGTGTAGTTCGGGCTGTTGGGATCATCCATACCCTTGATGCTGTATCCGGGAGTGCCGGGTGTTCCGGGTGTTCCGGGAGTTCCGGATTTGTTGGTGGTGCCGGGTTTGCCGGATGTTCCGGGAGTTCCGGGATTAAAATAGGGATTGAGTATGGAGAATACATGAGAAGCGCCCTTGACAAAATAATCAACAACGATGGGATATAAATAGCTCAATTCGTTGAAAAGCTCATCAAAGCTGAAATCGCCGGGATTTTTTTCCGTATAGGTCGGTGCAACGGGGCTGTCGATGCTTTTGGCTGCATTTGCAGGAAGAAAAGCAAATGTCATAGCTATAATCGCAAATGTGAGACATACAGCAAGTATTTTTTTCATAATTGTTCCTCCGGATAATTCTTTTAAAAAACTATTTTTAAGCATTAATTATAATAACATAACAAAAACAGATTTGTCAAGAAAAATTTTCCAAAAAAGATTTTCAAAATCGGAAATATTTCTGACCGATTCCGTAAAACAAAATATCAGAATCCCGCCGTTTCACGGTTGCGAAGTATATTTTCGGGATTCTTCCTGAAAAGAAGCTGCGCATAATCGGGAGAAAATTCGCTGCTTATTTTTTCATAAGCGTTTCTCATATCCGGTGTTCTTATGTACGGCCCGTGAGCGTCGCTTGCCGCAACATCTGCAAGCCGGTGCTTGAGCATATTGCGGACTGTTCTGAGCGGCATTTCTCCGAAATGGCCCTCAATGCTTCCTTTGTTTATCTGAAGCACGCAGCCGATGCTTTTCAGCATAAGAGGGGCGCTGTCGTCCTCAATAACGAAGCCGTATCTTTCGGGATGAGCAACAACGGGAATATATCCTGCGGCAACAAGGCGTTTTAACTTTAAAATTGCGGATTCCTGCCTTTCGGCAAAATCGAATTCAACCAGCGGATATTTTGAGCCGTTGAGAGTAATGAGCTTTCCGCTCTCAAGAAGCGGAATAACATTATCCGTCAGAAAAATTTCCTGGCCGCTGAAAAGCTGAATGCCGAGGCCTTTTTCTTTTGTCAATCGGCGAAGAGTTGAGATTTTATCGGATATGCCGTCTTTGAAAAAATTTTCGTATGAGCCGGGAATGTTGGAATGAGGCGTAACGGCAATGCCCTTTGTGCCGCATTTAGCCGCAAGCTCAATCATTGTGAGCGCAGCTTCAAGGCTTTCGGCTCCGTCATCGCAGCCGTATGCAACGTGGCAATGAATATCCAGCATTCATTAATTCTCCTGTTTCTGAAAGATTGAAACAAAATTATAGCATATTATATTTTCGATTTCAACAGAAAATGTTTATTTTTTACGAATTATCGCCTTTCGGAAACCCGGTTATGAACGGCAGCCTCTATGAACGGATTTTATAAGAAAAACCGCTTGATTTTTTGAAAGAAATAATATAGTATGAAAATAATAAAAATGAAACGGAGATGCCGGAAATGAATGCACTCGCTTATGCTCTCAAGGGTTTTAGATATGTTTTAAAAAAACATGCGCTGCGCTCGGGAGAAAATCTTCCGAAGCCGGAAATAAAGGAGTTTGATTTTATTCCGAATGCACTCGGTGGAAGGTTTTCCTGCGGCTTTGCAAAGGCGGATATTCTTCCGGCTGATTTCGGAAAGAAGAAATATTATGTTGCCGGTTACGGCGAAAATAATCCCGCAGAGGGATTCCTTGATAAGCCTTATGTTCACGCTCTCTGGCTTGACGATAATTCCGGCAGAGGCGGAATAGTTATCGTTTCGATTGACGATGTCGGTATGCTCAGCAGGGATGTTAATACGATCAGAAAAAGGCTGCGTGAATTTGCATTTATTTCGCATTGCAGAAGCATTAATGTAGTCAGCACCCATAACCATGCCGGAATCGACACCATGGGGATCTGGGGACCTCTTCCGTTCACGGGCAGAGACCACGGTTATATGGAATTCATTTTCAATACGGTTGTTGACTGCGTAAAAAAAGCATACGAAAAAAGACAGAACGGCAGGCTTTTCAAGGGAAGCGTTGAGGTTGAGGATATGCAGGAGGATATAAGGCTTCCGGTTGTTTATTCAAAAACGCTCACCCGTCTTCGCTTTGTTCCCGAAAACGGCGGCAGAGAAACATGGCTTCTGAATTTTGCCTCGCATTCCGAATCCCTCCAGGGCTGCAACTCAAGAGTCAGCGCCGATTTTCCGGGATATATGAGAGAAAGAATAAGCGAAGAAGCAAATGCGGATGTGCTTTACTGCGTCGGCTGCATCGGGGGAATGATAAGCATGGAGATCCCCGATGAAAAGGAGATCCGGGATGCAGGCGGCGATTTTGCCGAAAGCACGAAGCGAATCGGCAGAAAGCTTGCCGGCTATGCAATGGATATAAAAGATGAGGCCGAGCTGAAGCCCGATATTTCATTCGCAAGGCGGGAATGTTATTTCAAGGCGGACAACACGGTGCTTATGCTTGCCGCAAAGGCGCATATAATGAAAGCGGATTCGTATTGCTCTTCGGAAAGCCCGACGGGCTATGTGCTTAAAAGCGAGCTTTCGTATTTTGAAATTGACGGATTTAAGATCCTTATGCTTCCGTGTGAGCTTTTTCCGGAGCTTGCTTACGGCGGCTATCTTGAAGCGGATGAATGCGCAACCGGACTTGCTCCCTCGTCAAATCCCGTTCCGCTTGTTGAAACCGCAGGCTCAGATGTGATGTTTATCGGGCTTGCCAATGACGAAATCGGTTATGTTATTCCGCCGAATGATTTTCTTCTTCACGAAACGCTTCCTTACGCCGAAAACGGCAGGGATGCTCTCGGACGCCGCCACTATGAAGAAACGAATTCTCTCGGACCCGACACGGCAAAAACAATATCCGCCTGCTTTGAAGCAATTCAGGCGGATGTTGAAAACAAGAAAAAATTATTTAATTGAGTTTTGCGAGCTTTCTGACCTCTGCTCTGATATTTATGTCTTCGGTCAGGCGGGCGGGATTTGATTCATATTCTCCGGCAAGAGAATCAATTTCCGCAAGCAGCTTTTCATCTGCGCCGTTTTCAAGCTGAATGACTTTATTTATGAGCTCGCAGGCAATGTTGAATTTTTCGATCCATTTTGAAAGCTCCGCAAAGAGGGGAATATCTTTTTTAAGAAGTTCACGGCTGATGTTCATTTTCTCCGAAAGGGTGCGCATGATCGAATAGAGTCCGGATTTATTGCCGTTCCTGAATTCCGTTTCCATTCTGCCGACTGCGGCGAAGAATTCCGCCGAATTTTCATCCTTGAGGCAGGAGGTGCGCAGATGGTCGGCAAACGGCATAAACGATTCAACATTTTCTCTGCCGATAACCTGACCGATCGCCTTTTTCCAGGAAGAATCATAGTTGTAATTTTCGCTGTCCCAGAGATAATCGGCAAAGGTGATGAGCGGGATTTTTGAGCATTCGGCATATTCCATGCAGTTGGAAATTATGCCCGCCGAATATTTCCACAGGTCGGGATCCCTGTTGATTATCGGGGAAAGATGCATTTCGTTGAACATTGCACAGTCGTTGACGGGATAATTGTCCCAATAGAGCGGTTTATGATTTGTGCCTTCAATGAATTTCAGAGCTTCAAAGGAGGTCAGTTCTCTTGAACATATATCTCTGCCCGTCCAGAAAATATTGATTTCCGGCGAAATGTCCTTGCCGAGCTTTGAAATATAATATTCCGTTCCGCTTCCGTGATAGAGAGTGGGGCAGACCGTGAGGCTGATTCCGGCGTCGATTTCTTTTAATGCGGCATAGTATCTTTCGATCAGGTCAATATGTGCGTTGACGGTTTCGGAATATTTTTCTTTGTCTTCCTCAAAAACAAGCTCGCTGCTGATGTCATCGAGAAGCAGACCGAAATTGCGGATCCCGATTGAGCAGAGCTGTTTTGTTTTTTCAACGAGAAGCGAAAATTCATTTTCATCCGAATATTTTATCGAAAGACCCGGTGCGATGCACCAATGAAAATCCATATAGTTTTTTCCGGCGAATTCAACAAGCCCGGCGAGCTTTTCAAGCGCATCCGGCGGATATTTTTCACGCCAGAGGTCACGGTGATAATCATCATCTTTCGGAGCGTAATAAACGGTATTCATTCTGTTTTCCGCCATAAGCTTCATAACGGAAAGGCGTTTTTCAAAGGTCCAGGGTTCGCCGTAAAAACCCTCAATATATCCCCTTATTCTGAATGAAGGGGAGCAAACGAATCTGCCGGTTTGGGGTTTGCCGTTCGCAAATCTTTCTTTTATGTCGCAGAGGGCATAGAATGCGCTCTTTTCTCCGCTGCACAGAATTTTTATTTCGTCAGCCGAAATTTCGAGAATATATTTTTCGTCCGTGACTCTGTGAGTTTTTTCGCATCGGCGGGTTTCTTCGGTGTCTGATTTTTCAATAAAAATGTTATATTCCGTCGGAAACAGACAGTTGAATTTTTCGCTTTGAAATCCTTTTATCATGGCGATTTCTCCGTTTCACAGTTGATTCTGATTATATAATACACGAATTC
>R27__coassemble_833_pt1 | contig 16648 bp, 12 predicted proteins | sample R27__metabat2_low_PE_046 | metagenome-assembled genome bin R27
GGCTACATACTGTAATCCCGGCAGTATGTTCATCTCCTTTTTTATATAGTCCGTAACAAACTCTATAAGCTCATGACGACCAAACCCGGCGAAACTGAGTAAAGGAGGTAAAAAACGATGGATGATTTGAAAAACAATCAGCAGATTACCGAACTGCTTGACACTCTTGAGCAGAACGGTATGCAAAAAGAAAAAGGCGAAGTCCAGTCCCTTGTCGATTATATCGGGGACATGGAAAACACCTTGACTGCTATGCTCTCCGAAATGCAGGAAATGCGAAAAGAAGTCAACCTCATTCACGACAGTACGCTCCGTGCAAAATGCTCGAACCTTGTTCAAAAGGCAGACGGTTCTATTCGCACCTGTATAGCCGCTGTTGGTAAGGCAAAGGACAACTTTATCGCTTCTGCGGCAAATGCCGTAAAGACCTTCAAAGAAAAAGGCAAAGAAGCATTCCAAAACGCAGTCAAAGCAATGAAGATTCCCGAAACTCTCGATAAGCTCGGCGGTCTCTTTCAAAGATTTGCGACCTCTATGCGAGAAGACGTGCAGAACCTTCAAACTGCTCGTGATGAGTATTCGGCTTCAAAGCTCCACAAGACCAATGCCAGACGTTCTTTGTTCGGGAAGAAACCTGTTGAGCCCGAAACAGTAAAGAACGATAAAGGCATTCTTGCAAAACTTGAAGTGTTCTGCGGAAAATTGGCTCGTGGATTCAGCAGTCTTGAAACAAAAACAAATAACCTTGCAGACAAGCTTCGATATAACCGTGTTAAGGAATCAGTCAAAGCAGACCTTGATTTTCTCAAAGGAAAACCTTCGGAACGAACTACTCCCGAAGTGTCAAGAGACGCAAGATAGCGAGGTGATCCTATGAAGGACATCAAGACGAAAGATGCCGCCAAGAAAGACATCAAAGTGCTTGATAAGACCGGTAATCTTGCAAAGGCAGTTCGTGAGGTTTCGGTTCGCACAAAAGACCAAATTGAAAATCTTGCCGATGACGGTCAGGTTACGCCCGAAGAATATGCAAATGACAAAATCAAGTATATGGTGGAAGATGCGGTCGAGGATTCGGGCAGACTTGCCGGAAAAGGCGCAAAGAAAACTTATGAGGGCGGGAAAAAGCTCTATAAGGATATGCGCCGCAAGAGGCAAGAACGGCAGACAGTGGAAGAACCTATCAAACAGACTGCAAAATCCACAGGCAAACAGACTGCCAAAACGATTGAACACTCTGTCAAAACACAACAGCGAAATATCAAGACTGCCGAACAAACCGCACGGCAGACAGTCAAGACCTCAAAAGAAACCGCAAAGGCGGCAGTAAAAACTGCCGAGCAGACGGCAAAGGCATCAAAAAAAGCCGCAGCAGCGGCGGCAAAAACGGCGCAGAAAGCTGCGCAGGTTGCTAAAGAGGCGGCAGTTAAAGCATATCAAGGGACTGTCATTGCCGTCAAAGCGACCATTGCGGCTGTAAAGGCAATAGCCGCAGGAATCGCCAAGCTCGTCGCTCTTATAGCCGCAGGCGGTTGGGTTGCCGTTGTCATCATTCTTGTTATTATACGGATTCTCAGTCGGTAATGATACCATTGTTGCCATTGCTTTGACGCAGATCGGCAATGTCGGCGGAGAACCATACTGGCGTTGGTATGGCTTTAATTCTCGTGTTGAATGGTGTGCTTGTTTTGTTTCATGGTGCGCTCATGAAGCAGGATATATTGACGTGGGAGTTATCCCTAAGTTTGCCGGATGCTGTAACGGTGTTCAGTGGTTCAAGGACAGAAGCGAATGGCAGGATAATTCCTATACACCGAATCCCGGTGACATTATCTTCTTCGACTGGAACAACAAAGGTTCCTCCGGTCCGCAGGACGGACTGGCAGATCATGTCGGTATCGTTGAAAAAGTCGAGAACGGAAAAATCTACACTGTTGAAGGGAACACAAGCGACAGTTGTGCTGAAAGGCAGTATGCTGTCGGACACTATGAAATACTCGGTTTTGGTATTCCTGCGTATTAAGATTTTACTCCCGACATTGGGCTACGGCTCGGTGTCGGGAGTTTTTTGCTTTTATTGTTGGTTTTGAGCGACATTGACCATTATTTTTCCGAGCAAATTTGTGAACTCTATTGAAAAACTCGTAAACTTATGATATACTATATTGAATAGCTCTACACTTGCGCTCATCATAAAAATTTTGAATATGGAGGTCGCTGATGAAAATCTCATACGACAAACTTTGGAAGTTGATGAAAGCTAACAAAATGAAAAAAAGTGAATTGGCTCAAGCGGCTGATCTTAGTTCTTATGTTATGACTAAATTGAATAACGACAGGCCGGTATCAATGGAAGTAATGCTTCGCTTCTGCAAAATCTTCCACTGTGATATTGGTGATGTTATGGAAGTTACGGAAGATCTGTGAGGTGACTGATAGATGGCAGAAATAAAAGCAAAAACGGTTTCTGTCGATTCAAAATACAACGGTGGTCTGACAAGAGAACAGTTCCTCTTTTACGAGATGCGAACTACCGCTAAACTTTTGAATGACGGTTATTCGGAATCTGATGTAGTAGAAAAGATTATCAGTGACAATCTTTTTCAATATCCGACTGAAAAGACAATAAAGAAAGTAGCTCGTGCGTGTGTTTCACGCTTAAAATCAATGCAGGATGATTCTCTGATAACGGCTATTGCTACACAACCGAGTGAAGTTGCAAAGCAAATATGCTTGTATGCCATGATGAAGCATAATCGTCTTGTTTGGGATTTTATGATTACAGTTGTCGGTGAAAAATTCAAGCAGCAGAATCTTTCTTTCAGCAAACTTGATTTGAATGTTTTCTTCATGCGGCTTCAAGAGCAGGATGATAATGTTGCCACTTGGACAGAAGCAACCTTAACGAAGATCAAACAGGTTCTTGTCAAAGTGCTTGTAGAAAACGAATACCTCGACAGCACAAAAGCAGATCACCTAAATCCGGTGCTTATTTGTTCCGTATTGGAAAATGCAATCAAAAGCAATAATGACGAAGCAGTATTGCCGGCATTTAACTGCTTCTTATAAGGAGGATGGACATGAGTGATATAAAAGAAAGACTTGATAAGTTGCGTGAACTTGTCCAGAACCATGACTTTCTTGAAGGAAAAGGATTGAGCAACGAAGTCAACATTCGTATCTTCTGTTACGATCCTGCCGAAGAAATGACGGTTCAGCATTTTATCAATCAGATAACCACTGACCAGACTTTGGACTGCCACTTGATAGAATGTAATCTCTATAAGATGTTCATCCAGATCTGTGAAGACATGGACATCCTTGACAGCATCCCCGATATGGAAGAATCCGAAGGAAGCGAGTTCACCCTTGAGCAAATTCATTCTGCTATCGGTGAAGATGAGTTCATAGCAAAGATGCAGGAGTTGGGTGAACACAATACCGGCGATGTAATGTTGATTACCGGTGTTGGTGATGCCTTCCCGTTTATGAGGGTTCACAAAATGCTCGAAGCTATGCAACCGTATTTTTCGGACATTCCCATATTGGTTATGTATCCGGGAACCTTTGATGGTAACTATGTAAGACTCTTTGATAAATTGTCCCCGAACCCGTATTACCGAGCATTTAATGTCGTATAAGGAGAGAAACTGAAATGATTATTAAGAATATGTTTAATGATGACATCAACCGTAAAGTGAATGGTGTTATCAAAGTTGATCAGGATGCCACCGATGTTATTGACCAAGAAGTTCGTGAGTATGTCATTACCAAAGAACTGAAAAAGCATTTCATTTCTTTCTTTAACTACTACGGAGATTCTTTTGATACACCCACCGCAGATATGGGCGTTTGGATTTCCGGCTTCTTTGGAAGCGGTAAATCTCACTTCTTGAAAATGCTTTCCTACATACTTGAGAACAAGGAAGTAAATGGCGTTAAAACCGTTGAGCGTTTCCGTGAAAAGTTTGCTGATGATCCGGCGACCTTTATGCTCATTGATAATGCGACTAAGGGAGAAACCGAAACCATTCTTTTCAACATAGATATTGAAGGTCCTATCAACAAAGATAAGACTGCTGTTCTCCGTGTGTTTGCAAAGATGTTCTATACTCATCTCGGCTTCTACGGCGAGAATCTCAAGATTGCTATGCTTGAAAAATACATTGACCAGTGCGGAAAGACCGAAGAATTCCGCAAGGTTTTTGAAGAAAAGAAAGGCAAATCTTGGCTTGACCAGAGAAAGGCATTTGCTTTCAATGGCAAGTTTATTGTTCCTACTCTCATGGAAGTTCTCGGAATGAGTGAAGAGGATGCCAAGAACTGGTTTAATGACAAGAGTTCTGTTGAGTTCAGCATCGCTCAGCTTGTGGATGATATTAAAGCGTATGTCAACAGCAAACCGAAGAATTTCAGACTGCTGTTTATGATTGACGAAGCCGGTCAGTATGTCGGTACTGATACCGATATGCTTTTGAACCTCCAGTCGCTCACCGAAAAAATCGGAAGTGAGTGCGGCGGCAAAGTATGGGTGATCTGCACCGGACAGGAAGCCATTGACGAGATCATCAAGGTTCGTGCCGATGAATTCTCCCGTATTCAGGCTCGTTTTAAGACACGCCTTTCCTTGACTTCATCCTCTGTTGATGAAGTCATTCAGAAGCGTATTCTGAAAAAGAAACCCGAAGTTACTCCGAAGCTCGAAGAACTGTATAACGAAAACGACTCCGTTCTCCGCAACCTTTTCAGCTTTACGGATTCCGTATTGGATATTAAGGGATACAGCGGCCCGCAGGAATTTGCGGACAACTATCCTTTCGTTCCGTATCAGTTTATCATCATGCAGAAGGTTTTCAGCGAAATCCGCAAACACGGTAATGCCGGCAAACACTTCTCCGGTGGTGAACGTTCTATGCTTTCCGGATTCCAAGAAGCTGCACAGAAAGTTCAGAACAGCGACGAATACACCCTTGTACCGTTTTTCCATTTCTACGATACCGTTCACACCTTCCTCGACGGCTCTATCCGCCGTGTTATTGAGCGTTGCCAAAAGGCGGCTGATTCGGCATCCGGCATTGAGCAGTATGATGTTGAAGTATTGAAACTTCTGTACCTCATCCGCTATGTGGATGATATTAAAGCAACTCTTGACAACATCGTCATCCTCATGGCTGATGATATTCGTACCGATAAAATTACTCTGCGTGAAGCAGTTCGCAATTCGCTTGACCGTTTGATGAGTCAGAACTATATCGGACGTACCGGCGACACCTATAACTTCCTTACCGATGAAGAGCAGGATATTCAGAGAGAAATCAAGAGTACCCCTGTTGATACCGCTTCCATCGTTGAGCGTATTGCTCAGATGGTATATGGTGACATTTACACCTCAAAGAAGTTCAGATACGGTAAATACGACTTTGCCTTTGATCAGATGGTTGACGGCGTAACAGTCGGCGCAGTTACCGGAGGCATGAAGCTCCGCTTTTTGACGGTTGCTACCGATGCGATTGAAAAATCGGATATGCGCCTTATGACCGAATCTATGAACCAAGCCATTGTTGTTCTTGATGATACTCCGTATTATGAGTCTCTTGAGAGCGCAATGAAGATTCGTAAATATGTCAAACAGCGTAATGTAGCACAGCTTCCGAAATCTGTTCAGGACATTATCAGAGATCAGCAGGATGAAGCCAACGCCTACGATCAGACCGCTATGGATGCTTTGAAGAAAGCTATTGAAGGTGCGGAATACTATGTTGACGGCGAACACCTGACCTTTAAGGGTGGCGATGCCAAAACCAAGATCGACCAGGCGCTCGAATATCTTGTTGCTCATGTTTACAGCGATCTTGACCTTATCACGCAGAACGCCGAGACTGACGATGATATTGTAACCATTCTTTCCGGTGGCGGTCAGCAGAGAATCGACGGATTTACGCACAATCAAGATGCCGCCGCCAAAGTTGAAGAATATCTTGAAATGCAGGCACAGAAGATGCTTCCCACCTCAATGGCAGATATTCAGAGCCGTTATCAGGCGATTCCTTACGGTTGGAAAGAGATTGATGTTGCCGCTGTTATGGCACAGCTTATCCATGATCAAAAAGTCACGGTCAAGTATGCAGGAAACACGATTCAACCCGGTAATACAAAACTCCCGGATATGCTCCGTAAAAAGACGGAAATCGGCAAGACCATTGTATCCAAACGTCAGAGCGTTACCGCCGCAAACATGAAAGAAGCGAAAGAGTTCCTCCGTGACTATTTCGATGTTATGGATGTTCCCGATGATGAAGACGGTCTGATCTCCTTCATCGTCGATAAATTCACTGCTCAGAAAACTCATTATGAAGAACTTTTAGGCAGATACGATTCAAAGAAATACCCCGATAAAGCTTTGGTTCAGCAGTCCATTACGCTGATGAACGAAATTCTTTCTCAGCAAAAGGATAACATCGCTCTTGTTACTGCGGTCATCAAAAAAGAAGACGCTCTATATGACAACAAGGAAGATATGCAGAATGTTGAAGCATTCTTCAAGAGTCAGGTACAGGTGTTTGATGCTGCTGTCAAGATGCTCGACGATTTGAGCAACGAACTTGATTATCTCTCCCATGAGGAAGAAGCAAACAAGGCACTCAACCGTATTCGTTTGCTGATTGTCGTTCAGACAAAATTCGATTACAACTGCATCCCCGAACTTAACACTTTGATGCAGACTGTTCGTGAAGGTCATGACCGTCTGCTCTCCACCAAGCGTGACGAACTTCTTGAGATCGTTCGTCAGTGCATGGAAGCAGTTCACATGGCCGCTGGCATGTCCAATGACTGTAAAGGAATCGTTACTACCGCTGACACATTCTACGATCAGAAGAAACAGCGTATCAAAGAACTTGAAAGTCTCGCTCTTCTTGATGGTCTGGTTCCTCCGATGCTTCAGCACAAAGACAATGCTTGCAGCAAGATCGAAGCAATAAACAAACCCAAAGCACCGGAACCCGAAAAGAACGGCGGTTCTGATGAGCCGAAGAAGCCGACACCCAAGAAGATAATCAAAGCATATAACAGACAGGTTATTTTCCCGGCAAAGCGCATTGAGAGTGAAGAAGATCTCAATGAGTATCTTGAAGCAATCAAAAAGCAGCTTACCACCCTTATGCAGAACTGTGACGGTATTGAAGTAAAATAAGGAGCTTTCATCATGGATAAAAACTCAATCAAAAAATATGCTGTTTGGGCACGTCGGGAACTCATTTCCCGTGTGAGCCAAAAGGCATTGCAATATGGTGTTTCTGAAAAAGAAATCGTGGATGCTAACGCCGATACCCTCAATGGGCATCTGCTGACAGCAAACGAAAAGAGACAGCGCCAGTCTCTTATCAGCAGAATTAAACAGATCGGCTATCAGCAGACAATGGAAGAAGCCGCTTATACTTGGTTCAACCGTTTTTCCGCCATTCGCTTTATGGAGGTAAACGGTTATCTGCCTACCCATGTTCGTGTTTTCACAGACGAGCAGAACGCATTTAAGCCGCAGATTCTTGCAGAAGCGATTCATTTGGAACTTGACGGTTTGAATATGGATAAGGTCTATGAACTGAAAGATGCCAACAAGACTGATGAACTCTATAAGTATCTGCTGATTACTCAGTGTAATGCGCTCTCCTCCATTCTTCCCAGAATGTTTACGAAAATCGAGAACTACACTGCATTGCTTTTCCCGGATAATCTTCTGCGTGAAGGCAGTGTCATTGAGCAGATGATTTCCATGATTCCGGAAAAAGACTGGGACATTAAAACGCTTGATGAAAATGGACAACCGCAGGGACAGGTTCAGATCATCGGTTGGCTCTATCAGTATTACAATGCCGAGCCAAAGGATAAGGTGTTTGCCGACCTCAAAAAGAATATCAAAATCAGCAAAGAAAATATCCCTGCCGCAACTCAACTTTTCACGCCGGACTGGATCGTGCGCTATATGGTTGAAAACAGTCTCGGTCGTCTTTGGGTTGAAGGTCATCCGAATGATGCACTAAAAGCGAACTGGAAGTATTATCTTGAAGAAGCCGAACAGGAGCCGGAGGTTCGGGCGCAGCTTGCTGAAATCCGTAAGGAGTATTCTGCCCTCAAGCCGGAAGAAATCAAGGTGATTGATCCGTGCATGGGTTCCGGGCATATCCTTGTCTATATGTTCGATGTGTTGGTTCAAATTTATGAATCCTACGGCTATAACGCCCGTGAAGCTGCCGGACTGATCCTTCAAAACAACCTTTACGGTCTCGATATTGATGACCGTGCGTCTCAGCTTGCCTATTTTGCCGTTATGATGAAAGCCCGTCAGTATGACCGCCGTATTTTCAGTCGTGGTATTCAGCCCCATGTTTATTCCATCGTCGAAAGCAACGGTATCACTACTGCTCCGCTTCATGATATGGGCTTGGAACTGACGGAAGATGAATATGGCGAAGCGGTAAAACAAACGATACGGTTGATTGACGAAATGAACGATGCCAAAGAGTATGGTTCAATTTTGAATATCACTCCCTGCGATTGGGATCTTCTCAGAAGATTTGCTATTCCTCGTTGCGTTTCCGAAGGTCAGATTACATTGGACATTCATGGCGAGCAAGAAGCATCTGCCCGTTTGCAAGAAATAATCAATGTTGCAGAAGCGATGGCGCAGAAGTATCATATTACGGTGACTAATCCTCCGTATATGAGTACATCAAGTATGGATCAAAAAATGCAACAATATGTTAAAGATAGCTATCCAGACAGTAAAGGCGATATGTTTGCTGTGTTTATTGAACACTTGAAAAATATAACTCTTTACAATGGTTTACAAGCTATGATTACCCAACATTCTTGGATGTTTTTAGCAAGTTATGAGAACCTACGAGAGAAACTAAGGAATATTTCGATTGTAAACATGGCACATTTGGGTCCCCGCGCTTTTGAAGAAATCGGCGGAGAAGTGGTTCAGACGACTTCTTTTGTGATGAGGAACAGGGCACTTTGCGCATACAGGGGATGTTTCTGTAGGCTGATAGATCAAATGAGTCAGCAAGAAAAAGAAAACATGTTTCTCTCAGGGGAAAATAGATTTCTGTCCGAAGCAGCTACATATGATGTCTTGCCTGGAAAACCTATTGCTTATTGGGTTAGTAATAACCTTTCTCGTGCGTTTTCGTCAAATTCAATTTATAGAGTTTCATTTTCTACCAGTCAGAATAAAACAGGAAATAATGATAGATTCTTAAGAAAACATTGGGAAATAGAACGCGATAATTTTGGGAAAGACAAATGGATATTTTATGCAAAGGGCGGTGAATATCGTCGCTGGTGGGGAAACTTAATTGAAATGATTAACTGGACGCCGTCGGCAAGATATATTTATCAACATGGTGATGGTAAGCACGCGTCTCAGATGATAAAAGAGGAGTTTTGGTACAAAAAAGGCATAACATGGGGGATTATTGCACAGACAAGTTTTCGTGTCCTTCCTGATTATGCTACATTTGATATGCAAGGTTCGTCTGTTTTTATTTCGGACGAGAATGACTTTTTAGCCGTTCTTGGTTTTCTGAACACAAAAGTTGCACAGGCGATGTTAAGCATACTCAATACTACATTAGCGTTGCAAGTTAGAGACGTTAGAAATTTACCATATGATAAAGACAAAATTCAAAATAAAAAGTCTAACATTGATGAATTTGTTAGAGAAGCAATAAGAATAGCAAAAGAAGATTGGGATTCCTTTGAAACATCATGGGATTTCAAACGCCATCCGCTGGTGCGCCCCGCCGCCCACCTTGCCGATGCCTATGCTGCGTGGGAGCAGGAATGTGAGGCACGTTTCAATAAGCTGAAAGCCAACGAAGAAGAACTGAACCGCATCTTCATCGACATTTACGGCTTGCAGGATGAGCTGACACCCGAAGTGGATGAAAAGGACGTGACCGTGCGTAAAGCCGATCTCGGACGTGACATTCGTAGTCTGATTTCCTATGCCGTTGGCTGTATGTTCGGACGATATTCTCTTGACTGCGAAGATCTTGCCTACGCAGGCGGTGAATGGGATGCCACCAAGTACACCACTTTCCCGGCAGACAAGGACAACATCATCCCGATCTGCGACGATGATTACTTTGATGAGGACATCACCGGACGCTTCATCAAGTGGATTGAGACAGTGTACGGTGCAGCATATCTTGAAAGCAATCTGAAATTCATCGCCGACGCGCTCGGTGGCAAGGGAACTCCACGCGAGGTAATACGTAATTACTTTATCAAGGATTTCTATGCTGATCATCTGAAAACTTATCAGAATCGCCCGATCTACTGGCTCTTCGACAGTGGCAAGAAAAATGGTTTCAAGGCACTGATTTATATGCATCGTTATCAGCCGGATACCATTGCCCGTATGCGTACCGATTACGTTCACGAACAGCAGAGCCGTTACCGTACCGCCATCGCAGATTTGGAACAGCGTATAAATTCTGCTTCCACAGGAGATCGTGTAAAGCTCACAAAGAAACTCCAAACTCTGCAAGATCAAGCAAACGAAATTCGTGTTTACGAAGAAAAGATCCATCATCTTGCCGACCAAATGATTCGCATTGATCTCGATGACGGTGTGAAGGTGAATTATGCCAAGTTTGAAGATGTATTGGCAAAAATAAAGTGAGGTCAGTCTATGTCGAATATTGATTTTTCTAAATTTCAAAGCCTTGATCTTTCAAATCTAAAAGTCCCGACACCGGATTATTCAATTCCGCATAGCGTTATTGATGATATGAATAGAAGGAGCGAGGAAACCATGCGTTCTATTCAGGAAGCAAGAGAGGAACGTGATGCCGAAGAATTGAGACGACACAATGAATTAGTTGCTGCTATTAGAGAAGCCGCTGAAAACGGTGCTACGATTGTTATAGGTGATAATGCTAATGGTGTTCAGATTCAGCAGAACTCTCCCGGTTCTTCTCAAACTATGGATAATAGACAAGGACTTGATTTCGAGCAAGTGAAAAGTATTCTTGAAGAAATAAAAGGTTATTTTGATTATCCTCAATTTGCAGGAACATTCGGGAATAATGCTGAAAATGTAAAATCCATTGTTGAGGAAACATTGAAAGCAACTGGCGATAAGCAAAATGAAGGGCTAATTAAAAAATCTCTTCGTGTTCTTCGAGATTTAGCTATCGGTGCATCCGGAAGTTTAATTGCATCCGGGATACTTGCTTTATTGGGAACAATATCATTTTAATAAGGAGGTGGCAGCATGGATGCCGAAAAAATTGTGCAGGATTTGAACCGGCGGTTCGCTGCACCGTTGCCGGAATTTTATGAAAGAAGAATAATCTTTTGGTATGATGAAGATCGTGAATTTGAAGACCAAATTGACGATATTCAACTGGAGAACGCTTCTTTGCTCAAAGCGACCGGTACGAATAGTTTTGAAATAAAAAAATTACTTACATTGGATGACACCAGAAACAATTATCTGGTGTACTGCCCTATATCCTATGAGAATCCGGAGGATAACTGGCTTCTAAATATTGAACTGTTCAGTGGCGAGCCGTTCCGTGCCGATCTCAATACCATTTGGATGGATGAAATGGGACTTCCGTCTTCACAGATGCTTCGTAAGCAAGTGAAGCAGTATCATAAGTTCTTTAATTCCAAAGAACGCAGAGGCAAAGTAGCGGCTCTTGCAGGAAATATCACTTCTGCTTCTCAGCTTCATTTGGCTGTTATGGCAGTCGTATGCGGAAATAAGGATTTAAGTCCCAATAATATCATCCGTTCCGTCCTTGAAAGCGGACTGGAAATTGAAACGAACTCTGTTTATCAGAATATCGTGGGCTTCGGAGCGCAAGCACCGTTCTGGGCTTTGGTCGCACAGGCAACGGGATATAAGAACGAAACTGAACCGAATCTCGGACACTTGGCGGCGCACATCCTTTTGACTGCGGCTACCCGCACAATGCGTAAAGAATACTTCGGCGGATTGGAAGGTTTAATTTCTGTTCCGCATCAGTCTTACTGCTATGACTTTGTTTCCGAGTGGCTTCACGGCAGCGATCTGCACAAGCTCTATGAAGTGGCTCGTATCATTGAAGATGAACTCCGACTTTATCAGAGATTCAGCAAACTGACCATTGAAGATTTGAGAGATACTGAGTTCTTCCCGTGCATCAATGAAGTTATCCTTACCAAATTGATGACCGAAATCAAAGATCAGATCATTCAAGTGGATGTTATTGCTTCCACCGTTGAAAAGCGCCGTACAATGGTTTGGTATGATTTTATGTCATGCTATTATGAAGGACTGTTGCTGATTGCAAAAATGCAGTCTTTCTTCCTCGACCATTCGGCAGGATTCCATACCGCAAAAGCAAGAGACATTTGGAAGGAATACACGACCGACTATTATCAGATGGATACTTATTACAGACAGTTCCATCTTTGCTTCCAAAGAAGCTTGAAGTCCTCCAATGACTTGCTTGATGATTTGTTCAAAAACGTCGTTGAAAAAGTCGAAGCTCTGTATTCCGGTTGGTATCTCTCCGGGCTTGCAGAAAACTGGACAAATGTTTCCGGCGAAGAACTTGAAAAGCATGGCTATATTTTTGAAGTCAGCAGACAGGAACAGTTCTATTACAATAATATTCAGAGAAGCGATACCCGTGTGTTCGTTATTATTTCGGACGCACTGCGTTATGAAGTTGCGGCATCCCTTGCCGAGCAGCTTCGCCGTGAAACGCAAAGCAAAGTCGATCTCAGCAGTATGTGCAGTATATTCCCGTCAATTACCCCTTACGGCATGGCGGCTCTGCTTCCTCACCGGAAATTGACTGTCGGTGAGAAGACAACGGGCGGTCTGACAGTTCTTGCTGACGGTCAACCTACCGACAGTCTGAACAGAGACAAGGTTCTGAAAGCAACAAACGAAAACAGCGTTGCGTTGCAATACAAGAATATCATCGGTATGAAGAAAGCCGACCGCCAACCGCTTGTCAAGGGAATGGACGTTGTCTATATCTACCACGATAAAATTGATGAAGCGGCTCATACATCCGATAACTCCGTTTTCCCGGCATGTGAAGATGCGATTGAAGAAATCAAAAACCTTGTCCGCATCATCGTGAATGAGTTTGGCGGCACACGCATTTTCATTACGGCGGATCACGGATTCCTTTACACATACAGTCCCCTCACCGAAGACGATAAGGTTTCCAAGAGCAGTTGGAACGGCAAGGAAATTGAATACGGAAGACGGTACTGCATTATGGAGAAAGATGCAAATCCCGATTTCTTACAGCCCGTTCAATTCTTGTACGGCGATACCGATTATTCTGCGTATGCGCCGAAAGAAAATGTGCGTATCAAGATGAGCGGCGGCGGCCTGAACTTCGTTCATGGCGGCATCAGTTTGCAGGAAATGGTCGTTCCCGTTATTGATTACCACTATCTGAGGACGGACAGCCGAGCATATCAGAAGAACCGTTCAAAGATTGATACAAAGCCGGTAACAGTAAGTCTTCTCTCAGCAAATCATAAAATCAGCAACATGATTTTCTCCCTCAACTTCTATCAGAAGGAATCGGTCGGAGATAACCGTGAGAAAGCTGTTTATTCACTGTACTTTACGGATTCAGCCGGCAAGGTCGTAAGCGATACCGCAAAGATTATTGCCGATAAGACAAGTAATGATTCACAGGAAAGAACATTCCGTTGTAACTTCAATTTGAAGTCTCTGCAATACGACAGCAAGGAAACATACTACCTTGTTATTGCAGATGAAAGCGGTTTGCAGATGCCTCAGCGTGAAGAATTCCAGATAGATATTGCTTTTGCAGTTGACGAGTTCAACTTCTTCTAAGCAAGGACGGAGGAATGATGATGGAACAGTTTGAAGAAATCACCGGTAATCGTGAGATTATCAAAGGAAAACTGCGTCAGTGCTTTGACGGGCGTATTGTCCGCAAAGACTTGACGAAGCATATTAAAGAAGGCGCAAACGTGCCTGTATATGTCCTTGAGTTCCTGCTTGGACAGTATTGTTCATCCGATGAGCCGGAGGTAATCGAAAAAGGCGTAAACAATGTCAAGAAGATTCTTGCCGACAACTATGTCCGCCCGGATGAAGCACAGAAGATTTTGTCTTTGCTCCGCAAGCGTGGAGCTTATACCGTTATTGATAAAATCACGGTTAATCTGAATATCAAAAAAGATAATTATGAAGCAGAGTTTTCCAATCTCGGCTTGAAAGCAGTTCCGATTGAAGATGAGTACCCGGAAAAATATGACCGTCTCCTTTGCGGTGGTATTTGGTGCATCGTGCAGCTTGAATACGGCGAAGAGGAAGATCCGTTTGAATATGCCGATCAGGACTTGAAGAAGAAAAAGCAAGACAGTTTCCCGATTCATATTCGCAAGCTCACCCCCATTCAGATGCCACATGTTGACATCAATGAGTTAAAAGAAGGTCGCAAAGCATTCACCAAAGAAGAATGGATGGATGTTATGCTCCGTTCCTGCGGTTATGAACCCGATACACTTTCAAACCGTGAGAAATGGCTTCTGCTTGCCCGTATGCTGCCTTTGGTTGAAAACAACTTCAACCTTTGCGAACTTGGACCTCGTAGCACGGGTAAATCTCACATCTACAAGGAGATTTCTCCGAACAGTATTCTTGTGTCAGGCGGTCAGACTACCGTTGCGAACCTGTTCTATAACATGGGCAGAAAAACGGTCGGACTTGTCGGTCTTTGGGACTGCGTGGCATTTGATGAGGTTGCCGGTATCAACTTCAAAGATAAAGACGGCATTCAGATCATGAAAGACTACATGGCTTCCGGCTCCTTTGCTCGTGGCAAAGAAGAAAAAGCAGCATCGGCATCTATGGTATTTGTCGGCAATATCAATCAGAGCGTTGATGTCCTTTTGAAAACATCCAGTTTGTTTGATCCGTTCCCGCCCGAAATGGGAACCGACACGGCGTTCCTTGACCGTATGCACTGCTATATTCCGGGTTGGGAGATTCCGAAGTTCCGTCCTGAACATTTCACCGATGATTATGGCTTTATTACCGACTATCTTGCAGAGTTCATCCGCGAACTTCGCAAGGAACAGTATGGCGATGCTCTTGATAAGTATTACAATCTCGGTAAGAACCTCAATCAGCGTGATACCATTGCTGTCCGTAAGATCGTAGGCGGATTCATCAAACTGCTTTATCCCGATGGAGATTTCAGCAAAGATCAACTTGAAGAAATCCTCCGTTTTGCTCTTGAAATGCGCCGCCGTGTTAAAGAACAGTTGAAAAAGCTCGGCGGTATGGAGTTCTATGATGTGAACTTCTCTTACATTGACAATGAATCCTTTGAAGAAAAGTATGTATCTGTTCCCGAGCAGGGAGGCGGAAAGTTGATTCCGGAAGGCATCTGCAATCCCGGACAAGTCTATACAATTTCTCAAGGTAAATCCGGTATGCTTGGTGTATTCCGCTTGGAGAGCCAAATGCTTCCCGGCAGCGGCAAGTTTGAAAGAACAGGTCTTAGTTCTGACGGCAAATGCAAAGAAGCTGCAAACACCGCTTTCAATTATCTCAAAGCAAACGGAAACAGAATCAGCGGCTCCATAAGCACAATAAACAAGGACTACATCATCAACTATCAGGATTTGCAAGGAATTGGGATGACGGAAAAGCTCGCATTGCCGACATTGATCGCTTTGTGTTCTATTGCATTGAGCAAGCCGACCATTTCCAGTTTAGCGGTACTTGGTGAAATCAGTATCGCCGGTACAATGTTGAAAGTTGATGAACTGGCAAATTCGCTTCAGGTCTGCCTCGACAGCGGTGCAAAGAAGGTGCTTTTACCGATTACATCTGCCGCAGATCTCGGCGCAGTGCCGTCTGATTTGATTGGCAGCTTCAATATTATTTTCTACAGTAGTGCGGAAGATGCCGTATATAAAGCTCTTGGCGTTGAATAAGTAATTTCTCAAGGTGGTGATACCCTGATGGCTAAGCGAAGGAAATCTTCAAAGAAAAGTTCAAAGTGTCCCGAACCGTTTAATACTCTTATTGATATTGCCGCAGGCTTAACCATGCACGCTATTGCCGATAAGATGGAGAAAAAGCACAACTATCACAAGAGAGGTGCGCCTAATCCATATCGGGCATCTGCGTATGGCTTCACTGCCGGTAAAATGAGAACAACGGAAGATATTCTTAAACTCGGTGCTGTCATGGGTGCTATGGGTTCGTTTGACGATGACTATGTTCCACCGGAGCAACGCCTATATCACCCTGACACCTCATGGGAGTTTGATGATAGTTTACAGCTTTATTGATGAAAACGGTCAGAAAAAGCAAAAATGGGAAACCTATAAATCTGCCGCTGATGCAAAAAGACGAAGGAAAGAAGTTGAATATCGTCAAGAGATTGGCAAGTTCGTAGTACCTCAATGCAAAACAATGGAAGACCTTCTGAGAGAATATGTTTCTCTCTATGGAAAAAACACATGGGCAATATCTACTTATCAAAGCAATGTTTCATTGATAGATAACTACATCAAACCTATAATCGGGCATCTGAAACTTAGTGAAGTTACAACCCGTGTTCTTGAAAAATTC
>R27__coassemble_927_pt1 | contig 15223 bp, 15 predicted proteins | sample R27__metabat2_low_PE_046 | metagenome-assembled genome bin R27
AACACCGCATCCTACCGCCTTTGCTGTTGTAAGAATGTCCGGCTTAACACCATACTGTTCATATGCGTACATCGTACCGGTGCGCCCCATTCCGCACTGAATTTCATCAAGGATAAGAAGGATATCATTCTCGTCACACAGCTTTCTTACACTCTTAATAAAATCCTTATCCGCAGGATATATTCCGCCTTCGCCCTGCAAAGTCTCCATGATTATCGCACATGTCTTCTTATTTACAAGATTTTTAACACTCTCAAAATCATTAAACTTTGCAAACTTCACATTACCTATCATAGGCAAAAACGCCTCACGGTAATGAGCATTTCCCGTTACGGACAAAGCGCCGAAAGTCCTTCCGTGGAAGGAATGTTCCATGGCAATAATCTCATGATCCGTTGTGCCATCCTTAAGATATGCATACTTTCTTGCAGTCTTTATTGCACCCTCTACCGCTTCCGCACCACTGTTTGTAAAAAATACCTTATCCATCTTTGCTGCCTTCGTCAAAAGCTCTGCAGCATCGGCAAGCGGTTTGGAATAATAATAGTTTGAAGTATGCGTAATCTTATCGATTTGATTTTTAATTGCATCATTGTAACGCTTATTGTTATAGCCAAGTGCATAAACAGCTATGCCTGCGCAAAAATCAAGATACTTCTTTCCGTCTTCGTCATACAGGTATACTCCGTCGCCATGATCAAAAACGATTTGGTACCTGTTGTATGTATGAAGAAGACTTTCATCTGCTTTCTTAATAATACTCTCCGTACTCATAATATTTCCCTCGCAAAATCACTAAATATCTACATCTTCATCCCTAAAGAACATAGTTCCGCAACCTGTCTTTGTAAAGAATTCCAAAAGAAGGCTGTGGGGCTTTCTGCCGTCCAAGATATGCACTCTCTGAACTCCGCTCTTTATTGCATCCGTGCAATTCTTAAGCTTTGGAAGCATACCGCCTCCGATGTATCCTTTATCAATAAGCTTATCCACTTCCGATACCGTCAGTCTTGAAATGAAAGTATCGGGATCTTTCGGATCCTTGAACACTCCCTCAATATCTGTAAGAAAAGCAAGCTTATCCGCATTCATAGACTTTGCGATAGCGCATGCGGCATCATCAGCATTGATGTTGTATGTTTCATAATCGCTGTCAAGACCGATGGGTGAAATGATAGGCAGAAAATCCTTTTCAAGGAGGTCCTCAAGTATCTTGGTATCAACCTTTGTAACCTCTCCGACATAACCGATATCCTGACCGTCGGAATATTTTTTCTCAACCGTAAGAAGACCGCCGTCTTTTCCCGAAATTCCCACAGCCTTTACACCAAGTTCGGTAACCATAGATACTAATGATTTATTGACTTTTCCCAAAACCATTTCGGCAACTTCCATTGTCTCTTTATCGGTTACGCGAAGGCCGTTTACAAACTCGGATTCTTTTCCGATTTTCTTAAGCCATGCAGAAATATCTTTTCCGCCGCCATGTACAACTATCGGCTTAAAGCCCACCAGTTTTAAAAGCGTAACATCCTTGATGACATTTCTCTTAAGCTCCTCATCAGACATTGCGCTTCCGCCGTATTTAACAACAATAACCTTTCTGTTGAACTTCTGAATATATGGAAGTGCTTCAATAAGTACCTCTGCTTTGTGAAGATATTTTTCTTTGTAAATTTCGCTCATTTTTTCTCCTTAATTCCGGGCTTTGGCCCTATGCATATTCTATAAATTAACCTGTATTCAGCTTCTGTAATCCGCGTTAATCTTTACATAGTCATAGGAAAGATCGCATCCCCATGCCGTAGCCTTGCAAGTTCCCATATCCATATCGCATATTAACGTAATTTCGTCCTCCGATAATACCTTCGTTGCCTCCTTCTCGTCATAGGGTACCATAAGCCCTTTTGAGAAAACTTCAACTTCTCCGGCACGACTTATATACTTAAGTGAAACCTTTTCCGGATCAAAACAAACTCCCGAATAACCCAGTGCACACAAAAAACGTCCGAAATTCGAATCATGTCCGAATATCGCAGCCTTGCAAAGTGAAGAGCCGGCAACCGATTTAGCAAGTATCTTGGCATTTTCTTTTGTATCCGCATTAACTACCTTAACTTCAAAAAGAGCCGTTGCGCCTTCGCCGTCCTTTGCCATATGCTTGGCAAGATATTCATTAACGTAATGAACAGCTTCCTTAAAGGTGTTAAAATCATCGCCTTCACAGTCAATAACGGGGTTCTCGGCAAGACCGTTTGCCAAAATCAAATAAGTATCATTTGTAGATGTATCACCATCGACGGTAATCATATTAAAGGTATCCGGAATATCACTCTTTGCTATCTTTGTCAGCATCTCCTTTGAGATAGCACAATCCGTGCAAATGTATGCGAGCATTGTACACATATTGGGATGAATCATTCCGCTTCCCTTGCTCATTGCTCCGACTGTAACTTCCTTGCCGCCGATTGTTACCTTAACGGCAACTTCCTTCGGAACAGTATCGGTTGTCATTATTGCATACTCTGCATCGCTTGCCGCCTGCCTGTCATTTTTAAGAAGTCCTTTTAATTCCTTAACTCCGCTTTCAATTCTGTCAACGGGAATCTGATTTCCGATAACTCCCGTCGAACCTATAAGCACAGAGCTTTCCGGTATATCCATTACTTCGGAAACACATTTTGCAGTCTGCGAACACACCTGCATTCCGGGGGCTCCCGTAGCAGCGTTTGCAATACCGGAATTAATAACTACAGCCTGAACAAACGGTGATTTTTCAACAATTTCCATATCCCATTTTACAGGTGCGGCCTTCACAACATTTGTCGTAAAGCATCCTGCAACCACACAAGGCTTTTCCGAATAAATCATTGCAAGGTCTTTTCTGCCCGTATACTTAATTCCCGCGTTAACTCCTGCTGCAAAAAATCCCTTAGGAGCGGTAATGCCGCCATCAAACTGTTCTATGTTATTTCCCATTTCAAATAGTCTCCTTTATATAATTATGAAATAAGAAAAACCCACCTAAACCCTCTAAACATAAAATTTTACACCAAAGAAGCTGCAAACTCAATTGAAAATCATATTTTCGGTTTATTGGCTCTTCTATTCACATTTTGTGCATATTATTCACCTCTGGTGCATATTATGCATTTCCTATTCTTGCACTCGAAATTACATTTGTCAACAGTTTTCTTGCATTTGTTTGAAATTTTGCATTTAAGCATTCCGCATATCTCGATGCATATCCTTGCATTTTATACATTTTCAGTGTATACTTTACGTTGCCTGTACACTCAGGTCTTCAATTGTATGACCATAGGCTTACTTATACGAAAAGAGTACATATAAATGCAGCCCTTATATTACATAGGAATATATCTCATAATAATTAATCTCGCCGGCTTTCTATCCATGGCAGTCGATAAGAACAAAGCAAGAAGGAACAAATGGCGTATTCCCGAAGCAACCTTGTTTTTGTTTGCCATATTCGGCGGAAGTATAGGATGTCTTCTGGGAATGAATTTATTCAGGCACAAAACCCAGAAGCCCAAATTCTATATAGGAATTCCCATAATTCTCGGAGTTCAGGTTCTAATAGTTATTTACTTCTTATTCTTGTCACCATTTTCTTTCAGAGTCTGGTAATGCCACGAAGGAGACGCCATGACAATTTATATTTCAATTTGTGACAATAATGTTGCCGACAGAAAACACATTGAGCGACTTCTTGAGCGCGAAAAAGACTCCCGTCTTAAAGAAAGTACGGATGTGTTATACATAGATTCCTTCGGAAGTGAAGACGCTCTTATGAAAACCCCTGTCAAATACGATATGTTTTTAATCGATGTTACCGAGGGCGAACGAAACGGAATGGATATTGCAAAATCGCTTCGTCAAAAAGGCATTGTCGCACCCATTGTTTTATGCGAATCATCAATATCGTATACATCCTTTGTAAATGCACCCAAGGAACTTATCTACGTAAAGAAACCGTTAAACGCCGGTCAGATTACGCATCTTGTTGATGTTGCCTTAGATAACGCAAGAAAAAAGTCACCTCTTATCGAGCTTCGCTGTCAGAACGAGACAAGATTTATAAACCATACCGAATTTGTCAGAGCAACCAAAAAGGATGAATGTCATACGGAAATTTCCATAAGCGACGGAACCTTCATAACAATCCTCGATTCCGTTGAATCACTTTGTGCTCAGTGTGCTCAATTTGACTGCTTTATTAAATGCAAAAAAGATATCGTAAATGTCCTACATATCGATGACTGCACGCCCGCAGGACTTAAGCTTTCAAACGGCGACATTGTGAAATACGGCCTCTTTCAGAAAAATCAGATAATAAAAGTTCTTGGCCAAAATATGAAAAGATTACGTGGTGAATAAAGAAGCAACCGCACTTTCACGTTCCCTGTATCTGTCAGCAATTTCCAACAACAGTTTTCCATAAGCCTCGAGGCTTCTTATCGATTCTTCAATTGAATTTTCCGCTCTTTCCACGATTTTTTCCGCATATATTTTCGCGGCAATAGTGTAATTAATATCCTCTTTTATTTCATTTAGCCGCTCTTTCACCGAAGCAGCCTTACCGATAGTGTCTGTAAGATTTTTTCCGCACTTTTCCAATTCGTCCCAGTAAATCGTCGTTTTTTCAACACACAATACCTCTTCTCCAAGTGATACCGCCTTTGTATCCCTGACTTTTTGGTAAATAAAATTAGCCGCCTCGCCCACAAACAGCCCTGTAATTTGCGTCAGCGCATTATGCGAATCAATTTCAAAAGCCTGTGTTATTGTGCTTGCACCAACATCAGACAGAATTTCATTATCTTTTGCGGGCATATCCTTTAGCAAAAGGGCAAGAGCGTCCGTAGCCGTATCAAGCCCCTTGGCCAGAAAACCCTGCCTTCTGTATTGACTGTAATTGCCATTATCGTCTGCAATGTTTTGTGTCAGAAGATCTATGGATGAATGTGCTTTTACTATATCGCTTGAGTTTTGCAGATACACCGTCTCCCCCGCTACGGAAAACAGAAGAATATTTACAAAATCGTTATAGGCGTTTACTGACTTGATTTTGGGCGAAGCCTTCTTTATTTCAGTTGCATTTTCTCTTATAAAATCAGTTCCGAAGCCCTGTCCGTCATACGAAACACATTTTTCTATTTTATCCGAACATTTTACGGTGACGTACTGAGCCATATTGCCACCCTTTGAATGCCCCGTTACCGTTATGCTTTCGTACTCGCCGCACTCATACTTTATAAAATCATAAGCAACGCTCTGAAGCCTTGTGTCCTCTTTATAAAGTCCTTCGATGTTATCCTTCCAGGCTTCCTTTGTTCCCCCTGTGCCGCGAAAAGCAACCACAGGGCTATTATCCTTTTTATCGGTATAGCATACGGCACGAACATCATTTTCCTCAAGAATTCTTGAAGCTGACAACTCACCGAAGGAAGGATTCTTCTCTATTTCTTCATCCATGCATGAAAACAAAGCAGCAACATCTTCTTGATTCATTCCTCCGCCATAGCCTGCACCTCTTACGCTTTCTGAAGTAAACATACCGTTTTCATCTTTATACTGATTAAGTATTTCACTGACTGTTGCCGTGCTGACGCAAGCAGGTATATATACAAAATTAGAAAGCATAAGAAGCTGCCTTTCGCTGTAACTTTCCATTATGCGAACCTCACGCAATATGATTTTGATCCAATCTTCAATTTGTCTCCTTCGCTAAGCTTACTCTTTGTTATTTTCTTTCCGTTTACAAATGTCCCGTTTGAAGAAGACAAATCTTCAACATATACTTCGCCTTCCTTATCGCAAAGGCTGCAATGCCTTTTTGAAACAGTATCGTCATCCATTATTACGACATCACAGTCTCCACCCCATCTGCCGATACTCATTTTGCAGCCAAGATATATTGTGTAGACATTATCCGCATTTCCCTCTTCTGTCAGGCTAAGTGTAACCGCAGATTCATTTGTAAGAAGTCTTGTGGCATAGTCGTAAGCATCAGGAACTTCTTCATTAAACAAAACTGTTTTTTCATCGTAAACATCTTCCTGTGAAGATACTTTTTCATCTTTTGGTTCATTTCTTTTTGCACCTGCATTTTTTCTTCGAAGGCGCATCACATAAAGGCTTCCCAGCACAGCAATCAAAACGGATACGGCTATACCCAGAAAACCGACAACAACCGAGATGGGTGAGGCGAAAAAACCTGTCGGTTTTTCCTGCCTTAAAATCACTTCCGAGGATAATTCATCATCGTTTTCACTGATTTCTTTTACCTCCCCTGTCATCTCGGCATCAGCCAGAGCCTTCTCATACTCTATGCTCTCTTCTTCCATATCTTCGGTATTTTCTTCTTCCGACTCCTTCGTTTCATAAGTTTCCCAGTAGGCGGCAGCATACTCGTCCATTTTTGCAAACAATTTGTCTGTAATAAGCCTGTCAATTTCTGCATCATCTCCCGGAAATTCCGTCTCGATAAGTTCTCCCGAACTTGTTGTCGCAATAGCACTTAATACTTTCTTTGCACCCTCATTGTTTTCCTGATTAAGGTAAACCACGTAAATCGGATACTGTGTATTATTAATCAGATAATATAATTCCTCTTTCTCATGATTGATTTCACCACTCTCAAGACCATCCGTAAATACAACAATATCCCTGCAGGCAAAATCAGATTCCTTCCAGCTCTTTAAGACCTCCGAAAGAGTGTCTATTATATTGGAATCCTTTGCTTCATAGACAAGGTTATCAACCTTGCATACAAGATCGTTAACTTCGTTTACATACTCCTCCTGTCCAACTATTTCATGCTCATATTCATTAAAACTATAGGACCTGTTTTCGGGACTGTGATAGAACATGTATTTAAGAGTTGCTTTTGTAAGCTTTTGATTAACTTCCGATACCGTCAAATCACTGTCAACAAGAACAAGTGTCTGCGAACATACATCCATACTCACACCATTGCCTCCGTTACAAGCGCCTTGGCATTCTGACTGCTTTCATCCTCTGCGCTTTGATATTCGTTTGCCATACTGATAAGCCTTTCCGAGTGCTCTTTGATAACGGAATACATTCTGCTCATCTGTAATCCCATCTCACCAAACTTATTGTAAAATCCCGTTGCGGCTTCGCCCTGCCATACAGATTTAAAACTGTCCACAATCGAAATCATCTCATCGGTAATGTTCTTTACGTTCTGGCCCGCCGAATCAAACTCTCCTGCTGCCTCAATTAATTTTTCCGGGGTAACTTTTAATAAATCCATACGCTTCTCCTTTCACATCAATAGGAACTCTGACCGGCTGTGGCCAGATTTTTCTGTTCTGCCGCCTCATATCTGTCAATTATTATTTCCATCACCTCGCAATATCGCCTTATCAGCTGATAAAATGCGTCCATCTGCGAGGCTGACTTTAAAAACGATTGATGAAACTGCTCGTTTGCCTGTCCTTCCCACATATTTTTAAGATTTGCCTCGCAGGAATTAAGATTATCCTTCTCACCCATAAGTCTTTCATTAAGATTTAGTAATTCGTCTTTTCCTTCTCTTAAATTTCTACTGTTAACCTGATAAAACGCCATGTGTTATTTTACCTCCTTTTGTATACATGCACAGACCGTGTCGGTCAATCAAATATGTGAAGTCCCGCAATTTCGGCATTGTAGATAATCTTGGATGTCCGCCTTATATTCTTGGCAACGCTAAGCAAATCATCCGCCGCCCGAAGTAAATTAAGTCCAATCTCATCTCCCAGATTTCCCAATGCCTCTCCCTGGTTACCCGCAAAACACCTTTTTAACAAAATCTTGGATTCATCCATATTCGAATTGGCCAGTGCGCCTAATTCACTTGCCATATCCTCGATTTCCTGCGCTTGATTAACTGCTCTGCTAAAATCGATTTCAATTTCCTCTTTTTTCCTTCCAATCATACATAAACCCTCCGATTAACTGCTTAATTACCTTCTCGTTATCCTGATACATAATAAGAGCCTCATCGCACAGCATCATAAGCTTTGCAAATTCTCTTACGGTTTCCATAAGTGCTTCAATATCGCAGTAAACTCTAATCTTATATGCTTCGCTTGCATCTCCGTCCCAGAATATATCAAGGTTCTTGATATATTCCGACAGTTCTTCAAGTTTATTTACAGTCATATTGATTCCCTCGGAAACTTTTTTTAATCTCACTCTTATAAGAGCGTAGTTAATGCTAAATCCCTCCATCACTCACAAGCACTCCGGTCCCATTTTTTATTCCCAAATCTTTGAGAGACAAATCCATACTGCTGTATCCGTTCATTCCCAGAAACAAAATTGAAGGAAGATTAAGTTTAAAAAGCTCACCTATACTTCGCGCCAATTCCATAACCGTCATATCCGAATTCACATTTGTAAAGTACCTTTCATTCCTTTCCGGAATTATTATTTCAATCAATAGCATATGTTACTAAACCTTTGTTTGTGCGGCTTTCCCGAGTTATCCACAATCTTCCGTTATATCCTTCGGAAGAAAGATTTCACCGTAAAACACCCCTCTGTCGTATGAAGTTACAAACGCTGTATCCCTTTGAGCACACTCTCGTAAATCGGAGTACGACAAATAGGAATAATCAAACAGTCTCTGAGATGTAATCTCATTTGAAAAAGTTATTGCGTATGGTTTTTTCATTAAAGCTTCAAAAGCTTTTCTTCCTGCCAAGCTTACATTAATCTTGTCCGATATCACCCCAATAACAGTGACTTTACGTAAATCGGGCGTTGTATTGTCCAGTAAATTGCAGATATTTCCCTCTTCTTGTGCACTTACTCCTTTCTTGTAAAATTCGCTCAGGCTTTTTTCCAAATCATTAAATAACACTATACGTTTTATTGTCGTATCCTCAGATTCTTTCAAATATCCCTGATTTGACAAGCCTTCAATATTTGATGGATTAAAATGATAATGAGTTACGTTATACCTTGCCAGAATAATAGAAATGTTTTCGATTAATTGTGTACTCCGCTCTTTTGAGGAGGAATTAATCAGTATGCATTTGACTTTGAATACAGGAAGCAAATAAAGTTGTCCGCTCTTTCGAATAAACCCGACCGGAAGAGCATTTCGTAATGGCGGTCCGTCTCTTGGCGGAAACTGCAACACGGCGCGATGCAGAAAATTCTCCAACGTCGGCTTATTCGGAATATGCGGATAGGTTAAAACCTCTCCTCTTTCTTTTTGGTAGCCTTCCCACTTTGAAGAATATATACGGGCATCGGCTACGCTCACTGTTTGAAATTCCAGAAGATTTCCCTCGTAATTCACAAGTCCGCGCCCCTTTACATCCCTTATCGGAAATATCTCTCGCGGAGGAAGTGACAATATCTGCGAAGTACTGTATATATCTCTGTTTCCGAAAACAAATGTTTTATCAAATCCGGCGGCCAACCTGCCGCAAATCTCACCGGGAGATATGTCAAAAGCCGATATTGCAAGGAAAACCCCTTCCTTTTTACCGTATTTAACTATTTCTTCCACCATCCCGGCTGCTTCCTGTGAGCAATTCTTAATGAATTCCCCGTAATTTGCTATTATCAGCAACAAATTCTCTATGTTTTTTTCTTCATCGTAACCTCCTTTACTTTCTCTTCTCCTGTGGCGCTTTAGCTCATCGAATATAAACCTGAGCATCATATCGGCATTTTCTCCGTTTTCTGCCGTAACCACACCTCCGCAGTCAGGACACCTTTCCAATTCCTTAAGCATTTCTTCCGAAAAATCACACACGTACAGGCTATATTCTCTGTTTGCTCCTTTATTGTGAGTTTCAATCAAATCAAGTGCCGCAGCAAAAAGGAATTCATCCGTTCCGCTTCCGTAATCACCGATAGCAAGAAGCATGCCGTCTCTTTTCGGGTCATAAGCTATTTCCAAATATCTTTGATGACCCGGATCATCAGAGAGCGCCACAATCCCCGGCTTGTAAGGAATGCTTGAACTTAGTTCTGCTGGACATAAGGTTTTAACCATAATGCTTTTGCTGTTTTCTTCTATTTTCTCCATGTAATACGAAAAACAGCTTTTTGTTTCGGCAGATTCCTCCACACCTTCATACCATTTCATAATTTCCGCACTTCTTTGTAAGAAAGGATCCTCATACAGTTTTAAAAGTCTCTCTTCTTTTTTCATCGTTGCCATGGAATATGCACTTAAAAACAGTTTCGGTTCACTGTTTGAGCCCCTTTTTATATAGCCTTTGCCACAGCCTTCAAGAAATGCCGCTTTAGCACATCCGATTACATCATGCGAGTCTGAAACATCTTCCATGCGAAGTGCGATTTTAAACTTTGTATTGCTTCTGATTTTCTCATCCACAACTCCTGACGGCTTCTGTGTAGACAAAATCAAATGGATTCCGAGACTTCTTCCGATTTGCGAAATGCTGATGAGACTGTCCATAAATTCAGGGTGTTCCTTCTTTAGCTCCGCAAATTCATCAACCACTATTACTATATGCGGCATCTTATCCGGTATCCTTCCTTGGGCATAACCTCTGTTGTAGTCTGTAATACTGTTGACTTTGTGCTTTGCAAACATTTCCTGGCGCCGTACGTTCTCGGCTTTGAGGGATATCCTCACACGACGTTCCTGCGCCATGGATAAATTCGTCATCCTGCCAATCACATGGGGCAGATTGCAAAAATTATTTGCCATTCCTCCGCCTTTGTAATCAATCAGGAAAAAGCACAGTTCATCCGGCGGATAATTAATTGCGGCAGATAAGATAACGGTTGTAATCAATTCGCTTTTTCCGCTTCCGGTTGTGCCTGCTATAAGTCCGTGGGGGCCGTCCGCCTTCTCGCTTATATCAAGATAGGTGATAGTGTTGTCATTGCCGACCCCAATCGGAAAACGAATATTATCAAGAGTTGTGCAAATCCTTTCATCTGCAAAATTCGATTGTTTTTTGCAAAGACTGCCTTCTTTGAGGACGACATCCAAGCCCACAACCGTCGGCAATTTGTGTTTTTCTCCGCATGAATTCTCCCACTTACTTCTTACAATCACCGCGGCAGAATATGCTGCTTTGGGATTAAGAGTGTCCGAACCTTCCGTCCATTTATCAAAGCAGACATCCGCCTCTTTTAGTAGATTCATAGACAAGCTTCCAATAATAACATGCGTCATTTCATTTGGATACATCCGATAATCATCTGTATGTGTGCTATCGGAATCGAGCTTAAAATGCGGTAGAATTGCAAGAAACTCTAACCGCTTTAGTATCTGCACAGCATTATCCTTTACCGTAATAACCATTTCTTCGGGAGAGAATTTAAGCGCCAGCTGCATAATCAGAGCACAAATTTCATCTGTCTTTTTTTCGTCAAAAACTATTCCCACAACCTGCCCTATTGATATTTCCGTAAGTAACGGGGCCTTAACCAGACGATATTCCTTACTAAATATGCTCTGCGGAAGTGATTTTAAAGAATCGTCTATCATGTCCGGTCGCTCTTTCGGAATAATCAGCTCATATGAAGGCTTCGCATCACCTGTTCCGATTCTTACCATCCGTGCGTCTTTTACGTTATGCCTTCTTTTATTCCAAAACGCATCTATTCCCCCACCCTTAAATAGTATCTCCTCTACAGCCGGATAAACCCTGCGCAAATAAGCGATCTCCTCGTCGTTTCTTTTTAGTACTTCGTTTCTTTTTTCCTCAATGTACTTAAGATAAAATGCCTTCCTTCTTTGCTCCTCCTTTTTTTGCTTTTTTCTTCTTACAAATACATTCATTGCTGCCCAAACAGCCGCTATTATCGCCGACAGAACGGAAATCCATCTTTTTAGTCCCAAGGCTATGGGAATTGCCATTGTTAGTGCCGGCCCCGCAGCCATGAAGATAGAAGGCTTCTCCGGCTGTTTTCGCAAAGGCGGTGATTCAATTTCCACACTCTCCGTACTAAGCTCTCCTTCGGGATATTCACCCATTATCCCGTCTGTTTCCCGCGCATTTATCCGCCGTAACAGATCGCATTCATACACAAACGTTTTACACCCAAGCGTGATGCAATCACCGTTTTTTAAATATTCACTTTTTTTACATTCAACCTTCTCACCGTTAAGAAAAACACCGTTTTTCCCGAATACCTCAAGTTTTCCGCACAATCCGCCATATACGCGTGATACGCTAAAATGGCTTCTTGATACAAAAGGCTCGCTGTATACAAAATCACATTTTGGGTCTCTTCCGACTATGTAGGGTGATCCGGTGCATGAAAATACAACAACATCCATACAAATCTAAGCCTTATATAATCAATTAATTAATTGAAATCATCGCGATACGTCTAACGCGAGATGAACTGAAATAGAGTTGCTAAGCAATCAATCTGTTTCAAATATGTGACTCGGATATTATCACAGGGTAACAAATAAAACAAGTGGATTTTATGATTTTTTCCATCTTCATGAAAACCTCACAAAATCCACTTGTAAAATTTCGTATATATTTTTACGATTGCAACGCCAAAAATGCGTTTGTATATTCCCTTTTTCCTGTTACATCCTCCAAAAACCATTCCGGAGGTGTAAAATCATCCGCCTCTTTTACCGATTCAAATTCAACCTCGGCAATAATGAGGTCGCTAAAGGGTTCATCAAATATATCCAGTTCAATCGTATGCTTCCCATAGGGTATAAGCACACGCTTCTTGGTAATGATTTTTCCGTCCGTCTTCCCCTTTAGAGTTTCATACGCCTCTTTTGACAACGGCAGATTGTACTCTTCATGAGCAAGGGACGTATTATTGCCGCCGCACCCTTTATACGTCATATAATACGTATCATCCTCGCGGCGAACGCGAATAGTCGGTTTTGTTGTCAGGTAAGCCTGCTCAATAATGTGAAAATCATACGTATCAAGGTTATCCGGCACTTTCTTTACGGTAAACTTTCTCTCGATTTCCATTCCCATCAGAGCATTACCACAGCTTTCTTAATCTCCAGTGATTTTTCCTTGCCGCACAGAATTGAAATCAATTCAATTCCAAAGTCACAGGCTGTTCCGAGTCCTCTGGAAGTAGTGAAATTACCGTCCGTAACAACAGGCTCCTCGCAAAAGATAGCACCTGTCATTTTACCTTCCATTCCGGGATAACATGTAGCTTTACGATTTTTAAGATATCCACGGGTTCCGAGGATTTTGGCCGGTGCTGCACAAATCGCAGCAATATGTTTTCCTTCCTTAACGGCAAAATCAAGAATGTCCATTAATCTGTCACAAGAGGACAAATTGTCGGTTCCCGGCATACCTCCGGGGAATATCAGCATATCGGCAGCTTCAAGATCAACATTATCAAGAGAAGTATCTGCCATAACGCACACACCTCTGGCACCCGTAACACTTCTTCTGTCGGGATTAATCGAAACCGTCTGTACCGTAACACCTGCTCTTCTTAATAAATCGCAGGGAGCCATTGCTTCAACTTCCTCAAATCCATCAGCAAGAAAACAATATACCATAGTAACCTCCATTAAACGTTAAGACCGGTTGCGCTATCAATACCCATCGAGATATTAAGACACTCAATGGCCGCACCCGATGCACCTTTTCCCAGATTATCAAACATCGAGGAAACAACTATTCTGTCATCATTTCCCGTAACAAGAATATCCGCATAATCCCATCCCGCCATTTGATTTGCAACAAGATATCCGTTATACTCCGCTTCCTTCCCATATTCCGGAACACGAATAAATGTCTGATTGTTATAATACTCGGCGTAAAAATCACGAAGTTCTGATGGGGTTAATACCTTTTTCATCAAATCCTTATGAATCGGAAGATTAACAATCATTCCGCAGTAATAATCATCCACAACCGGAAGGAAAATCGGCTCTTTTGATATTCCCGTAACGGCCTTCATCTCTTTAAGATGCTTATGCTGCTGCGTTAAAGCATACTGCCTCGGAGCATACAAATCATTCGTCTTGTCATCTGCTTCATACAAAGCAATCGCCTTTTTCCCCGCACCCGAATATCCTGAAAGTGCAGGAACACTAAAAGGATAATCTTTATCAAGAATACCCTCTTTTATAAGGGGATAGACAAGCATAACAAATCCCGATGCATAGCATCCGGGAACTGCAATTCTCTTTGAAGCTTTGATTTTCTCGAAAAATTCCTTTGAAAGCTCGGGAAGTCCGTACGCCCATTCGGGATTTGTTCTGTGAGCGGTAGATGAATCAATAACAACCGTTTTGTCATTCTCCACAAGACTTACCGACTCAATTGCAGCCGCATCGGGAAGGCATAAAAACGTATAATCCGATGCATTAATAAGGCGTTTTCTCTCATTCGTATCCTTACGAAGTTCCGGATTAATCGAAAGGATTTCGATATCATCTCTTTCCTTAAATCTCTCATTTATACGAAGTCCCGTAGTTCCTTCGCTTCCGTCTATAAATACTTTGACTTTACTCATGTTTAGACCTCTTTACATATAATCTGATAACTTTTACAATGATAGCATTTTTCTCTTAAGTTTGCCACTCTTACGGGATAAAAAAACCGGAAGAACACTTCTTCCGGTTAATAATTCTTACAATTCTGCAACGCTCTCGCGTTCTTCGATTTTCGCTTCCATGATTACCTTTCTGTGATCGCTTCCGTGCCTTATCACATCAAACAGGATATCCGTGGTCTTCTTTGCCATCTTGCTAAAGGGCTGAACAACTGTTGTTAATGACGGAATACAGTATCTTCCCATCGTTATTCCGTCAAATCCCGCAACGGAAACATCTTCAGGCACTCTCTTTCCTGCCTCATGAAGGGCTCTGAGGGCTCCTATCGCCATAGTATCGGATATAGCAAACACTGCCGTAAAATCAAGATTTTCGGAGAGTTTCTTCTTCATTACACTGTATCCGTTTTCCATACTGTATGTATCCGCATCCTCATCCGCATGCCAGATTAAGCTGTTATCAACCTTAATCTTATTATCCTTAAGAGCTTTAAGATACCCCTGCATACGAAGTTTACCGATTGTCTCATCACATTCGGGCGCACCCATTATTGCAATCTTTCTATGACCCTTTTCGATAAGGAAATTAATCATATTATATGTTTCGATAACGTCATCGACGGAAACGGAAGAATAATCCATTTCCTCTGTATTCTCTTCACATACCGTACTAAGTACAAAG
>R27__coassemble_1037_pt1 | contig 14069 bp, 15 predicted proteins | sample R27__metabat2_low_PE_046 | metagenome-assembled genome bin R27
CATCGGTGCCTCAAAGCACCCCTGAATCTTGAACGGCTATGCTCCGGAATATGCACTCTTTGAGGAAATCACCATGGCGCGGATCGAAAGCCGCCTGCCGAGGTTCTTTGAACGGATTGCCAAGACCGACCTGCTCATACTGGACGACTTCGGCATGAAACGGCTTAACGCAGAACAAGTGATAGACCTCATGGAAATCATCGAGGACAGGCACGGCAGGAAAGCAACAATCATCGCCAGCCAGGTGCCCGTCTCAGGATGGTACGAGACACTTGAGAGCAACGCCACTGCCGCCGATGCGATACTCGACAGAATCATACACTCGGCGACAAGATTTGAACTTCATGGGGAAAGTCTCAGGAAAAATGTTTAATTTTGCGTCATCAAAACTGTAACAGTCTGCTCCGTTTTACTGTAACAGTCTCCCCCGTTTTTTTCACATTTCCCAACTCAGATGTTATGCTCTGTATAGAGACATCATGAGTTAGTGGGTCAAATTCTACATTCAATGAAATAGGTGATTCAAAACCTTGCAAGAAGTACCGAAGATGGTGCTCTAAAAATGAAGTCAGATCTTTTGAGATAAAATCTTCTTCCATTCTCTTGATGTGATGTAAAAGTTCCGACGGCACCCTTTTGCCAGACAATCTAAGAATCCTGGCCTCATCATATGCCCTTAACAGTTTGATGTTCATTGCAGTGAAGTAGATTGGTAACAGCCATTTTATCTTGCTCTAATCCTTAGTAATTACGGAATAAACCCGTGTCGCATCAGTTGCTTGAGGTTTAATTTAAAACCATATTTCAACTTAGGAGTGAGAGGCTTTAGTCCGATACTAACGTCGTACATGATTTTGTATTTCCAGCCTTCTAGAACTCGATGTTTTTTATCCCACCGAACCATCTCTTCTACCAATTCCAGGTTAATCTCTATGTCATCAACTTTAGCATCGGCAGCATTCGCTTTTTTTGCGTCTTCTTCAGCCTTCACTTCTTGAGCCAACTTTTCAGCCTGCTCTAACATCTCGTAGTTCTCTTCGCAAACCACTTCGAATATCAACATACCACGATTAACGTCGCTATTACTGAGCTTATGATTATACTTTAAGTTATGTGCGATTTCCCTTGCTTTTGATTGTTGATTCAAAGATAACAGCCCGCTTTCACTGCCCCAATCAGCAATCATCTTCCACAATTTATAGGGAATAGTAATATACCTCTGATTTACAAGCAAAATTCCAAATCAATTCATTCTAAGTTGTTGATTTTGAGTTTGGCTGTGGTCAATTGGTTAAAATATAGATTTTTGTGAAAATTCCACAATTTTTCAAAAATGTGAACCAAAAATGTGAACGAAATGTACTTTGCTCTTGCAAGGTACATTTTTTTTGACTATATTTGCACCCGCAAATTCAACTATACAAGTTATGAATAAAATCAAAGTCAATTTCAATCTTAGGTCAATGACAGACCCTGAAAGTGATACTATCATATATGTGGGGTTCACGGTAGATAAACGCTACAAAATTCCTATCAACAGAAAAGTTAAACCTAAATGGTGGAATCCTAAGACGCATAGAGCAATAGTGATTGAAAACGAACAAAGTAAAACGGTTCGCGAAGAATACAAGCGTCTAAATAGATTCTTAGATAAATTGGTTGAAAGGATTACTCTTGAATACAACAATAATTGGAGCAGACCTGAATACTTGGAGCATGACAGAAAAGTAAATTTGGGTGGTTCTGACCCTGTGAAACGTACCGTAATGCTGTTTATCGAAAAGAAAGATAAGGCAGAAGCAGAAGAAGCAATTTTCAACAAGCAAACACCTTCACAGTATTTTCAACGATATATTGATGGACTTGCAACGCACGTAGTCGAAAGAACAGGTAAGATAATGAAATCCTCTTCAGCAACAAATCATAAGATTGTCCTGAAGAGGTATAAGGAGTTTATTGCATATAAACATTGGGCAGACAGTTTTGAGACGATTGAAAATTCCAAGTCTTTCGGTAAAGAAATGGAAGGATGGTTGCTTGGAGTGAAGGATTACACGCCTAATACAGTCTGTGCCACATTCTCTGTAATGAAGGTATGGCTAAACCAAGCCAAAGAGGATGGATTGTTCCATGACAATGCTTTTCACAAGTGGAAGAGCAAGGGATATGAAGTTGATAGAGTCTATCTTACAGAAGAGGAACTTGATAAAATCTACAAACTAACCTTCGACAACGATTTCAAGGAAGAGAACCACATTGACAACAAAAGTTGCATTGAGCAGACACGTGATTTGTTCATAATTGGAGCGTGGACGGGTCTTCGTATCTCTGACTTGGAGAATCTTAATGTTGCAATGTGGAGCATTGAAGAGCGTAAACTCAGAATCTACAATAACAAGACCGACAAATACGTTGTTATACCCTTAGCAGATGAAGTCATTGAGTTATACAAGAAGTACGAAGGGAAGTTCCCTCATCCTGTTTATAAAGGCGCATTTAATAGGCATATACAGCGTTGTGCAGAGATTGCGGGTATTACAGAGTGCGTACCTGTAAGAAGTGAACGTGGTGGAAAGACGGTACAGGTTCAAGTGGAGAAGTATAAACTCATTTCTTCTCATGCAATGAGACGAAGTTTCGCAACGAACTTCTATCGCAAATGTCGCAATGCTCAGATGGTAATGAAAATCACAGGTCATACAACAGAGCAAAACTTCAAACGTTATCTGCGTTGGAATGAAGAAGAGAATGCGGATATGGCAATGAAATACTTCATTAAGGATGCTGACGAAACAAAAGGTAGGTAAGGGGCATCCCTACCTACCATAACCGCTTATTCGCATAAACAGACGGTTATTTAACTATATCCAACTAACCGTTCTGTGTGCGAATCTCGAAAAATTTTTCCATGGAATTTTGGGGATTCTCAGCAATCCCCTATCTCAGCAGATTCTCAATGAATGCAATAGCAGAATCTATTTTTGAGACGGTTTCAGCCGTGAAGTTGTGCCGTTCTCTTTCGACCGTATTGCTTAACGCTGCAACGTAACGTTCCAATTCACCGCCTGTAAAATTGTCTGAATGATAGTACAACTTATCTGCCCATTCACGTGCGTTCTGTTCCAATGGAGAGAGGGGGTTGGGCGCAACTCGGGGGTGAGAGGCTAAAGCCGCACAAGGGTATTGAAGGTTGTGTGTTTCTGTGCGAGCCGTTGCGAGCCTACAAGAAGAAAGAACCTTATTGGGGATGTCCGATAAATCACTTGCAGATACATTGTTCGTCATGGTCACAGTACCTGTAGATATAGTATTCCTGACTTTATTATTTTCTTTGTTAAGTTTTATTTTCTTTATTCTAATAGAGACCTTTTCGTCTTCTATATAAGAGACTTTCTTGTCTGATTCCAAGACTTCAATGTCCTCTATATAAGAGTCATTTTCGTCAAAAACATAAATTTGAGATTCTGCAAGTTCATTGATACAATCCCAATTTAATCGGTAGCGGTTCGATTTCTGAGTCATTCTTCTGACAATGATGACCCCAATCTCTTCAAGATTAGCAATTATCCTTTGAGACTGCTTCAGGCTTTTAACAATCCTACTTGAAAGCCACTGATGTGAAATTTCAACTGAACCGTTTGGATTATTGCCGTGATTTGTTAATGTCATAATGCGATTAAAGAGAACTGTGAACATTTTCCATTCAGCATCTTTCATAAACGCATCAATTTGAGGAAGGGCGTAATACCTATCCCCTTTGAAATTCTTAGAAATGTAATTCTTTGCCATAATACTGTTATTATCTTTTATATCTACTAAGGTTATACTACTTTTTTCGCACATAATCAATAATTTCGGTGCATTTTTGAAGGTAGCATACTATTTATAGTTAGATATAGATAAATATAGTTCAATGACACGAAAAAGGCACCCATCCCTTCAAACGAGGTTACGTATGTCGCAAAGTCATAAGTTACTGAAACATAAAAAGCATAAAGATTCAACAAAACGTAAAATTTCAGAGTCGATGAAGAGGCATTGGCAGACTGTTGGAATCGCTTAAAATGTATAATATGAGCGATACCCTAACAGCAGTTTGTCTTTAATGCGGAATTTCAAGTATTATATAACCGTAAGGCAGTTATTATCAGTCGGATAAGGGCATGATTATTGAAAAATCAGTAATCAACCTTATCCGACATTTTGTTGTGTGGCGTTTAAGAGGATTCCAATTTCTGAAATTCTACAAAACTCTATATATAATAATATAATATATAAATAATAATATATTGTATATATACCATATATGGATTATACGTTATATTATATTTTTCTTTTGTTTACTTTTCTTTTTAACCGTTGGTCTTAGCACCTCGGTTTCCTGACTTCTGACGAAGTTTGCCGAATCTGATGACACACAGTTTGTTCTCGTAGTTCTTACCTTCCTCAATGAGTTTCTTTGTGATATTTTTGAGGGAGTTGTAAGTTATGCCGATTTCCTCAACAGTATGGTAGTCGTACACATTGGCGAGACTTCCATAATACTCATGTACGTCTTCACTCAGCAGGTGAAGGTGTATTACTTTGCGTTCATTCTTTTCCATTAAATGACTGTTTTTAGTTGAATTTTGGTGCAAAGGTACTCAAAATATTGCATATATTCAATAAAAATCATATTTTTAACATGATTTAAGTCTTAAAACTTGCATGTATTAAATAAAAGTCATACCTTTGCATCGTCAAAACAAAACAATTAGTATTCACCAATAAAAAAATCAGCAAAATGGAAATGGTAATCGCAAATCAGAACACAATGCTTTCAATGAATGGTATGACTGTTAAGCGCACTCAGGTTATTGCAGAGCGTACAGGTGACGTGATGATGGGTGCTATCAAGGCTCAGATGATAGAGACCCTGAAGACCAAGATGGCTAACGGTGTGGCACACTTTATCTTCGTCAAAAAATCAGGAGAACTTAGAGAAATGTGGGCAACTACTCAGAGCAATATTGCATCTGCAAAAACAAATGGTCGTGGTTGCAGCCGTGAGAACTTTTGCACAACAGCCGCGTTTGATGTGGAAAAAGGCGCTTGGCGTTCATTCCGTTGGGAGAGCATCGTAAAGGTATTCTAAGTATTAACCAAGGGGAGGCGAAAGCCTTCCCACAAACAAATAAAGAACTATGCAAGCAAAGGTTGGTCGTTATTTCTTTGGAAGACATTATAGCAATTGGGGTATTTGGCAGTGGGATTACGTTTCAGAGACCTCTTCAAGTGCTAAACATATCAAAGACGTATTCACTTACGAAGAGGCTGTTCGTGAAATGTACCGCCTTAATGGATGGGGTGAACCTAAGTACATTAAGAAGGTTGCGTAAACGATATAAATGATATAGACCATAAAATGATATAATTGATATGGAAATGGCAAAATACATACTCAGCGTGCTAATGACAAATTTGATGGTGTTCTATTCGTGGGGAAGTCACAACTTCTATGCTTTGAACAATGGTCTTCAGTTCAACGTTCAAGGATTCCTCTTCAAAGGCAAAGTGAGAATCACCTACAACGAAGGTACAGACCTGTTCACTGTAGAACTTATCAAGCGCACGAAGGTTGCAAAGTCTTTCAATGACGTGTATGTTGATAGCCTGATTGACCTTATAGACAGAGAAGTGGAATATGGCGATTACTACAAGTATCAATATAAATCGTGACAATTTCGTATCAATATAATTCTGTATCATTTTAATCTTATTTTGCCATCTGTATAGAGAAACTTCAAATCAATTCATTTTAATCTAAAAAATTTCTTTGATATGAAAACCAACGTTTGCATATATGCGAGAGTTTCAACCAATGGTCAGGACTATGAGCGTCAGTTGTCAGAACTTCGTGATTACGCTCGAAAGATGGAATACGAAGTTGTGCAAGAGTTCTCTGAGAAGATTTCAGGCGCAAAGAAGGTTACTGAACGTGCAGCACTGACAGAACTTCTCGAATATGTCTCAATAAACAAAGTCGATAAGGTGCTTATCTATGAGTGTTCTCGTCTTAGCCGTAGGGCGGTTGACTTCCTGACAGTGATTGAACAGTTCAACGCAATGAAGATTTCTCTCTACATTCTTCAGAACGGTTTAGAGACACTTCTTCCAAACGGTCAGGTGAATCCCATTGCTAACCTCGTTCTTGGAATCCTTGCACAGTTCAACTCTATGGAACGAAGCCTTATCCGTTCACGAATGGAATCAGGATACAATCACTTCAGAAGTCAGGGCGGTAAGGTTGGACGCAAAGAAGGTTATCGAAAGTCAGACGAACAGATGAAGGAGCAATACAAAGAAGAGATTTCGCTTCTGAAGAAGGGGATAAGCCTCAACAACGTCAGACGAATCACAGGAACCTCTATAAACACTCTGAGGAAGTTGAGCGGTTACTATAAATGTTGATTATTAGGAATCCATAAGTCTTTAATCGGACTTGTGGATTTTTTGTACTTCTACACATGCTTTAATTGTTCAAATTGTCACTTTTGGGGTGTATATTCCCTGTTAATGTCAAAAAACAGCCTGTTTTAAGATTGTTTAATGCCATAAATTGCGCTAAATCAAAAAAAATGACTACCTTTGTACCTTGTACAAAGTCATGACTAAAAAAAATAACACCATACTCACGTCTCATAAGAAACTGTTCCTTTTGCGCAATAAGAGCAAGAAGGGTATTGGATTCTTTGATGCAACGGGATTCTACCCTGACTTTATCGTATGGGTGATTGTTGGTGAACATCAATACGTTTCATTCGTTGACCCAAAGGGAATCTCTCATATCAATGGCTTCAGCAATCCAAAGATTGCACTGCATAAGGTGATACGTGAAGAGATTGAGCCAAAGTTGAACGACTCTGATATATCTCTGAGCAGTTTCATAATCTCGAATACACCATTCCAAGCAGTTAAGCATTGGATTGACTTCAATGATGACGAAATGAGAAGTGTTGAACAGTTGAAGCAGTTCAATCAGCACAACATATTGTTCCAAAACGACCAAAAGGAAATGTACGTGAAGATGATGATTGAGACGATGCTGAACGTGTAACATAGAAGGCAATGGAAATACTTCAGAACATAGGCAAAAGCATTACAGAAGCGTTCTCTAAGGCTGTTGAGGCATATATTGCTGTGGCGTTAGTGAAGGATTACAGTTTCTGCATTCTTGATAAGGCAAAGAAGAGTTGCAATGTCAGGATGATGGTAGGCGTAAACCTTCCAACTCCTGTTGAGGTTCTGAAAGACCTCAGGAAACGTTATGCTTCAAACGCAAGGATATACCAAGGTGATTTCTTCCATCCAAAGGTCTATCTCTTCAGGATGAAGGATAATTCTCTGATTGCCTACGTTGGTTCTGCAAACTTCACCAATAGCGGATTGAACTCCAACGTTGAATTATCTGTTGTTGTAACTGACCAAAGCGTATGTGAGCAGATTCTTGAATGGTTCAACAATCTGTACGACCAATCTGAACCTATCTCAGATAACTTCTTGGCAAATTACAGTACCTATGCAACGAAGTGGGTGAAGTTGAAGAAAGAACAGGAGAAGGATTTCCAATCTGTTTCAGACGAACTTGATGTGTTCAAGGAGCAGAAGGCGGTAATTGAACAGGAACTTCAGAAGAGACGCAATCTGAAGAACTATGCTGATATTTGCAAGTCACGCAAACAGGACGTGGAAGATATACGTGAAGCAATTGACTATTACAATGACTTCAAGCATATAGACGTTGATTCATTCCTGAGCATTGGTCCATTGGGTAATATCAGACAGAGTTACAAGAAGCAACTGAAGGATGCTGTAAAAGACGGCTCCCTGAGGCGATTGTTTAAGCACCTGTGCAATGATTCGATTCCTGTAGAACAACGCATTACAGACGCTATAGAAGGCGATTATAAGGTCTTTGGCTGTGGTCGAAACGTCTTTACCAAGGTGATGACTGTTCATAATCCAAAGAAATACGTTGTTTACAATGACGTGACCAAGGTTTATTTGGAAAGAGTGCATCTGCATTTCATGCGTGGAACTAAGTTTGCTGAACAGTATCGTCAGATATGTCAGATATTCTCAGAGATATGTAAAAAGACAGATATTCGTGATTTCGCTGTGTTGGATGAGATTCTGTATAGAATCAAGAACGGATATGATTAACGCCTCAGCAAAATTCAAATTGACCTATGGAAGAATACAAAGTTATTATATGGGGTGACAGTGATTTCAATGATTACGATTTCTTCAGTTGTAATTGCCTCAGCGTGATTCCCAAAGACAAAAACGTTTTCATTATCATTCCAAATGAGCCTAACTGTGTATATAGTCTGACGAAGCGGTTTGTCACAGAATACAACTTCAGAAACGAAGAGGATATTCCAATGTTTGATGTAACTCCTGAAGATTGTAATTGGTCTCAGAATCAGTTCAACAGACTCTTAGACGATTGTGACCTTTTGGTGGCATTCACCGACAACGAACAACTGTCAACAATAAAACTGATTGATGAGGCTCAGAGACACAATATACAGACTTTGATAATCCCACATAATTTTCATTTCTCCTTAGAGGACAGCATTAAGAAAGATAGATGGATTGATGGACTTGCAACGTATGCTGATGACCTCAGGGTTGAATACAGTGAATACTATAAGGATAAGTGTTTCCCGTACTCTTCAGGTGCAGATACAAGGGAAGGGCGTATTCTCAGCAATATGTATGAGTGCAAGATGGTAGTGAATGGGATTACGTTCAACAGTGTCGAACAACTGTATTTCTGCCTGAAGTATAGTCAATATCCAATGCTACAGGAGCAGTTCCTTAGATTGAAGCCAAAGGACGTGAAGAACTATGCACGAACTCCTGAGGTGAAAGAACGTTATCCGTTGAATGAAGTTCCGTATGGATATAGCAAGAATGAAATTGCATTCTGTCTTCGCGTGAAATTCAAGCACTGCAAAGAATACAAGGATATACTTCTGTCACACGTACAAGGGGATTATCAGAGCAGACCATTAGTTGAATACTGTTCTTATTGGTCAGATTTGGAAGGCGGTTGTGTGGATTGGAATCTCGATGCTAACGGAAAGCGTGATGAAGCAAAGGACAAAGCATTACGAGGTAATTGGAAAGAAGGCAGAATACGAGGCAAGAACATAGGCGGTAAACTTATGACAAGAATTGCTCTTGAAGGCGCACACGGATTACTTGATGCACCTGTTGAGTGTCCTTACAAAGAATTGCGTTTACTCGGCAAACCTGTTGAACCTGTATAATGCTTGTTCCGTTCACATTTTATATATAAATGTACGCACGCAAAAGTCATTTAATGATGCGTAAATTGCTATCTGCATGTTGCAACTCTGTTTTTGGGGAAGCGAAGTCAGACGAGAAAGCACTGTAAAAATGCTAATATGCAAGCAAAAAGTGAAATAATGCAGGGAATATGCTATTATTCTGTAAATTATTTGTAATTTTGCAAGCAAATCCGTTCTAAATTGCTATCATTCAGGGACGGAAAAACCAAATAAATCAATTTCAATCTCGTTGAATCGGACTAATTGACAGAGGCACAACTGCAACCTGAAAATGCAAAGTGTGAACGAGATTTGTGAACGAAATAGTATAAACTATTTATAACAAACTGAAAGTCAATGATGCAATACAATTGAGTGGGAATAGAACTTACTATATCATAATCGTGTTCATACTTTTCGTCGTTCTCAGAATTAATGATGACTTTTCTTTTAACGGGATTTTTCGGATCAAGTAGATCTTTAGATATGCTATCTAAATCATAATCCCAGCTCTCATTATTGCGAATCAAAAGCCAACACTCTTCCTTTTTGGCCCATTCTGAATAATAATCAGACGGAGAATTGGAAACAATAAAACCATTCACTTGCACCATCAACGAATAAATCAGGTCAGATAATGCTGAAGAAATCTTCTGGTTCTTCCATATCTTATATAGATCCAACTGACCATCACATAGATGATTTAGAAGACCTATGGTGTATGGAACGACAACTGACTTCAATTCACCAATGTTATTCTTCTTATTCTTTGTACCATATAGATTATCGGCACTTTTGAAAAGAATAGCTTTTGCTATTGTGTCTTCAAAGAAAACATTTGTAACCTTTTTTGTGCTTGACGGCAGGTTCTTTGCAATGAATTGTGCATAGTTCTTTTCACTTCCACGAACTACGAAGTGAGGTCCTACAACAAGCTTGCTGCCATCGAAAACTTCTTCATAACAATTGATAAACTTTGCTAATTCGACTTTTGTAAACATTTGATTCTTAGGATATTTAAGATCAAATGCTTTTTGCCTACTTTTAGTGAATCCTTCTCTTTGACGGATATTCTTATATTGACCTCTTGCACGCTCAAAGAACCAATAGGTTTGAATTGGTCTTTCTGATGTCACAGGGGTCATTATGTACCTAGAAAGTTTTTCTAACTCAACTAAGATTGAATTATTTGCTGAGAAATCAGCATTGTTTACTTTATTTTGAGTGTTAGCAAACCGTGAGATGTCTGCCACTATTGAAGCATAATCATCTTTTTGTTTGATAATAGAAAACTTCACTTGAACATATACATCCGTAATATCAGCTTTATCTTTTTTCTCAGTGTGGTATATCGATGCAGTTGTCTGTCCTCCATTTACGATTTGTAAATTAGAAATACTCTTGATAAAACGACCCGATTCATCGAGCTGAATTGAATCAGCGGTCGCTGTAATACCATTATTGTAAGCCAAGAACATATGTGGCTTTTCTTTAATCGTCTCCCGAATACCCTTATTTATCTTTCCTGAAAATTGAAGAAATGAACGAACATTCTGCTCTAATAATCTTCCTCCGTACCTTTCATAAAGATTGGCAAGGCATTTCCCTGGAAGGATTGCAACATAGGCATCATAATCTGGGTTTGCAGTTGTTGCGTGAAGACAGGGGATGGAAAAGCCTTCCTCGTCAAAATCAATAACTATTGGAGCGTGTGCCTGCTCTGATATTTGAAACAGATAGTTTATATCTATTACTCGATAGTATACTTTATATCCACTAATCTCTTTCTCGGTTGGCAAATCACCTTTATACTTTCCATTCGTCAAAATAAAAGCATTAACCCTTACAAGAGAATCCCGTAATTCTTGATAATTACCCAGTGTGTGGGCGAATTCAAATATTGTGGATGACTCTTCAATCTCATTAGCGTAGTCCAGATATATAGCTTTCCTAAAAAAGTTCGTTATTCGGGTGGCCGCTCTATCAATTTCTGCTTTAGGAATGGTTATTGGCTCAGCTGCTCCTTCGTAAATTGATATGAACAAGTCAACAGTCTCGTAATTATCAGATACAGCATATCCATTGATCTTATGTTGGTTTCTTGTGCCTAATTCTCTCTCGTCAAAAGCAACATCAGAATTCTCGGTTTCACCCGCTTCGCTCAGTAATTCCAAGCAAATACGCGTGAAGGTTTGTTCTTGATTGTCACCTTCTTCGTTCGCCAGTTGACGAGTAGCAACTTCCTGTATTAATGATTTGTAGAATTTGTCAATCTCTTTCATACTGTTGTATGGTATTTAATAATTCATCTTCACTTAACAAATATTCGACACAATCTTGAGTATTGATCGAATACTTAATACCACTAACACCTAGCCGCAGCTCCTTCTCTTTTACTCGAGGGAATTCACCTTGTACATGATAGTACTTTTCATTGTGGATTAGATAGTGTCGGTTGATATATAATTCCTCATCTGAAGAATAATAACCGACGCCTAAGAACTTTTGGTTCAAATCCATTATTGCATAGTTGTCTTGATTCAATCTATCTCTTATTTCTTCAACAAGCCCAGGCAATGTAATTCCTTCTATATTATTCTCTTCAATGATTAATTTATATAAAAAGAGTTTCTCCGTTGTGGATTCATCAAGTTGTTGTTCCCCGTTAATGATGACGGCATTTTGATTTTTTAATCCTACAGTCTTAACTTCAACAGACCATCTAGGTGCCTGAAAATCTTGTGGTTCACCTAGTGGCCCAACCCAATATTCAGTCATAAGAGCGTTGTCAAAACCTAAATCTAATAGCTTGTTCAGGAAAAACAGTTCGCCCAAAAGACCTTGTTGTTCAGCTGGGGTTAGTGCTTCAGAAGATTTCCTTGAGAATAGCTGTTTCCATTTTTTCATCTGAGTAATAACAAGATTAATAGCGCTTCTTTCATCATCAACACGCTTAGTAACAGCTATAATATTGGAACAGATTGTTTCAAATATTTCAATAACTCGTCCTTCTTTTTCTACTAACTGAATTAACAACAGATTGGAATCAGGAAATGAATTATCAGTTAGCAACGAGACTTTAATCTCGGCCAAATCTTGAAATGACAGAATGTTAACATTAATATCCTTATGAAAGGAGAATGCAATCCCACAATTATTATCTTGGGAGTTATACGTGCAAAAAGTTTTAAGACAGGATGATAATTCAACTGCCCTTTTCACAATTCCGGGACTCTGCTCATTAGCAAGTTCCTTCCAAATTGTTTTTAATTTCTTAATATCATTCATGTGCGTAGAAGTCCTCCTCACTATCAAGATAGTCTTTCGTATCAGCAAAATCCGCAATTTGGTTCACGGTGTAAGAAACAGCTACATTCGTTTCAGTATGTGGGAACGAGATAGCAAAACTCATGTATGGCTCATTCTTCTTACCGCTTGAATATACGAAATCCTCACTAGGTTTAATTGGATAAATAATTAACAACGGGTGCTCGATGTCTCGATATTTCTCTCTAACTAGTTTTGGACTAGGATATGTTCTCTTGTCATCTTTTGTTTTTTCTTTTGTTTCAGCAAGGGCTCTTTCAATGGTATCCTCATCAAGGTCGATGAATTCATCTCGCGGATTACCAAGAATGTGATTCTTCCTCAGCAGGTAGTGTGTGGACGAGTCTTCGGATGGCTGTCGCATAAAACAATTGTAGCTAATGCCACTAGTGAGAAATCCATCGGGCTCCCCTGTTTTTTCTCCATGTGGTCTATTCATTAACACAATGTTCCACTTCCTCAACTCATTAAATTGATTTACCTGCTCAATATACTCTCGAATCATTTTCAGGTTAACTTTAACAAGAGAAGAAGGCAACAGATAATTATCAAAATAATGAAGAACCTTTGAGACATCAATATCTCGCCACAAATAATTGTTGTTTTTCCTCTCATAATGGCCCAGATCACTGAGTAGATTATCCGTAGAAATAAAGTTTTTATGTCGGCTGGGCTCATCAGTTAGCAACTGATAAGTTTCAATTAATCGACCGGCCCATGAAACATCCACCTTATTGACATACCGCATCTTAGCTAAAGATGTGATTTGTAAAACGCCAGGGTGATTTCTCACTCTTAAAGCATAATCTTCTGGTGTTCCACCAATTTCGTATAGATAATTAAACTCTTCACGAAGCTCCTCACTAGCAAGAGTTATATGACGATACCACTCATTAAGTTCAGGACTTGTGAATAGCCTACATAAATCAACATAACCGGAACGATAACCAAACCACCGACCCATCTGCATTAGTGTGTCATACATTTTTGAAGCTCTTAGAAAGTAGCTAACCGATAGACCTTCTAAAGTCAGCCCTCGAGACAGTTTGTCGCCACCAATAGCAATGACAGAAATACCTTCGTCTTTATGGTCATAGTATGTTAATGAGTCACCAGAAGAACCATTTATTGATTTGACAACAATCTTCTGAACAGCCTTAAATAATTGAGCTTTAATATCATTCCAATCATTGATGATAAGATTATCATCAATAGTTCTATACTTTGATTTAAGAATATCTTGTGTAACAGTTCTATATGATTTATACCCAATACTGTGTTTCTCATAGATGTTGCGCAGTTCTTCAAGAACCATTCTGTCTCCAGCCTCTATCTCCTGCTTATAATATTTACGCCAGTTCGGGATAAGAAATTATCGAAAATAGTGGTCTAAAAAATTGTAAA
>R27__coassemble_1328_pt1 | contig 11668 bp, 9 predicted proteins | sample R27__metabat2_low_PE_046 | metagenome-assembled genome bin R27
GATGTTATTGAAAATAGTATGGATAAACCATATATTGAAATGTCTAAAAAAGTAGTAACAATGGGTGAAATAATGCTTCGTTTGTCAACACCGAATAATGAGAGATTTATTCAGGCGGATGAATTCGATATTAATTATGGCGGTGGAGAAGCGAACGTTGCAGTGTCACTTTCAAACTTTGGATATGATACGGAATTTGTTACCGCAGTGCCGGATAACCCTATCGGAGAATGTGCTGTAGCGGCCCTTAGAAAGTACGGTGTGGGAACAAAGTACATCAGCCGTTCGGGAAACAGACTCGGAATTTATTATCTTGAAAGTGGTTCGGCAATGAGAGCTTCAAATGTAATCTACGATAGAGCAGGCAGCTCGATTTCCGAGGCAAAACCCGAAGAATTTGACTTTGACGAGATATTCAAAGATGCTGACTGGTTCCATTTTACGGGAATTACACCGGCTGTTTCGGATAAGGCTACGGAATTAATTAAGGCAGCACTTAAAGCAGCTAAGAAGGCGGGCGTTACCGTTTCATGCGACCTTAATTTCAGAAAGAAGCTGTGGACATCGGAGAAAGCAAAGAAGGTTATGACCGAACTCATGCAGTATGTTGATGTGTGTATCGGAAATGAAGAAGATGCAGAGAAAGTGCTTGGATTCAAGGCAAAAGCAACTGATGTTACAAAGGGTGAACTGAATCTTGACGGGTACAAGGATGTATTTAATCAAATGATTGATGCATTTGGATTTAAGTACGTTATTTCATCGTTAAGACAGTCGTATTCCGCATCGAATAATGGCTGGTCCGCATGCATTATGGATGGAAAATCACGAGAATTTTATCATTCAAAAACATATTCCGTTACACCGATTGTTGACAGAGTAGGCGGTGGAGATTCTTTTGCAGCAGGATGTGTTTGCGGATTACTTGATGGTAAGGATATGAAGGAATCGCTTGAATTTGGCGTTGCAGCATCGGCTCTTAAGCACACAATACCGGGTGATTTTAACTTTGTTACAAGAGCAGAAGTGGATAATCTTGCAGGCGGTGACGGTTCGGGTCGCGTGCAGAGATAAGCTATTGGGAGAAGAAGGAATTGGTGTTGTTCTTTATCAGAATAAATAATGGTGAAATTGCCTAACGATTGAATTTCTCATTTGGCATTTTCTGACAAAACTGGGTGTTATAATATCTAAATCGGTTGAAAATAATCGAAAGATGCTTTAAAGTTACATTAACATGTCAGCAAAACAAGGGATGTGTAATACTTATTTGTAGGGGTAAGAAATGAACAGTTCACTTAATCAGGCAACTTATGATTGTTTTAAAATGGATATTATGACTTTTGCATTAAAACCGGGAGTGGTGGTATCGGCAGCCAAGATAGCTGAAAGATATAACGTTAGTAGAACCCCGGCGAGAGAGGCTTTAGTTAAGTTGGAGACGGAAGGACTGGTCGATATATTCCCACAGTCGAAGTCTATAATATCTAAAATAGATGTTAATCGTGCGAAACAGGAGTGGTTTATCAGAAAGACTCTTGAGATGGGTATGGTCGATGAACTGTTTGATAATGTCAGAGAATCCGACATACTGAAAATGAGAGCATTCTGCAGAAAGATGGAAGAAGTGGCAGAGGGCGAGAGGACAAACGAAACGGCTTTTGAGTACCTTCGTTGCGATAATGAATTCCATGCAATGACATATCGTATTGCGGGAGAAGACCTTGCAGCAGATGTAATTAACAATACGATGGCTCATTATAACAGACTTAGACTTCTTATTGACCTTGATTATTCATATAAAGGTCGAACAGTAACTACTCATGAGCAGTTGATTCAGCTTATTGAGAAAAAGGATAGAGAAGGGTATAGAGAACTGCTCGGAAAACATGTGGGATATTTTACGCATGATATTGAGAATATCAGAAACCAGAATCCCGAATTATTTAAAGAATAGTAAAGTATATTATTTTTATTAAGCAATACCCAATATAACCTATAAGTTTTGATTTGATTTTTAGGTGATGAGTATGAAAAAAGTCCTTATAAAAATTGTAACAGTTTTATTACTGTGTCTTATTTTTACGAGTCTTATTGCATGTTCCGGTGTTAATGGTACAAAGGAAGTAACCGAAAAGATTCTTAATTTTGAACCCCTTAATACAATCAAAGAGGGAAATTCCAATATTTATCTTATTGTAAAACTGATGGATTCCGATTATTGGCAGGTAATAATAGACGGCGTAAGGGATGCGGCAGATGCTTGCAATATTAATGTATATTATTCGGGAACGAATAACGAAACGGATTGGAAGGGACAACAAAAGTTGCTTGAAAAAGCAATTGAAAATGGCGCAGATGCAATTATTCTGGCACCGGATGATTCTGTTGAATTGATTTCGGATTTGCAGAATATTCGCAAGTTGGACATTCCCGTCATTTTAGTGGATACCGTTGTTAATGATGATGTGTTTGATGTCTGCTTTATGACGGATAATTATATTGCGGGGCAGAATGCCGCAGAGGAAATGATATCGCAGTTGAAACTTATGGGACATGACTCTTCTGATGTGCTGGAGGTTGGTGTTTTGGTTGGTACTGCAAATTCACAAACTATTAATGAGCGCCTGGCCGGATTCTATCAGTACTGGGCCTCTAATGCGCCAAACAAGTGGACAATAATCGGTGATTTACAAAATAGCAACGGTGATTCCGAATTGGCGAACAAGTTGACAGAGGAGTTCCTTAATACATATCCGAATGTTGCCGGACTATACGGAACCAATAACGGCCCGACTAAAGCTTTGTGTTCTACCGTAATGAAACTTAACAGGACGGATGTTGCTGTGGTTGGTTTTGATTATTCTGATGAGATGAGGCAGTTTATTGAATCTGATGATTATAACGGAGCGACTGTTTTACAGAGACAATATGATATGGGATATCGTGCGGTTGAATCAATTGTTTCATTGTTTGATGACGAAAGAATTGATGCGAAATATGAAGATACAGGTGTAATAATAGTTAATCACAATAATATGAACGATAGTGATGTAATTGAAGTTACTAATCGAAATTAGGTAATGTATGAAGAAGAAAAGCGATATCAGATTTATTCAAAATGATAACAAATCCTTGTACTATACACTGGTTATTTGCTTGATAGTATTTATTACGGCAATTTCGATACTTGTCTTTGCGTTTAACCGACTGATTTCGGATCATGACCAGTATTTATCCGGGGAGATGTGTACACTCCTGTCGGAGAAAGTCAATAATTCTATTGATTCTATGACAGAGTCCACAAGAAGTATTTCGATGACATTGTCGGCACAACGGTTTGACAATCCTTCATCAGTATATAACAGGTTGAAGAATTACCGTAAGTTTGATTTTATGAGTATAGGTTTTATAGATGAAAACGGTGTAATATATGCATCCAAAGAGGAAATTGCCGAATTTGAAAAGTGGGAATTATCAGAAATCGCAAAGACTGCCAATCCTGTGTCAATTTCAGTGCCATATCGGTCGTCTATCTACGGTCAGTATGTTATTACGATTTTTTCCGAGGTTGAATACGGAGATTTTCAAAAGGGATATCTGTTTACTACATATCTTTTTAAGACGTTGCAGGATATAGTTGCAACTAAGACTCTTGTTAATGATATTGAAATAATGCTGATTAATGCTGAATCCGCGAATATTATTAATTGTGTCGGAGTAGATAAACAGGCCGCGGGAAGCTGGACTAACGCATATCTTTCGTTGCAGTCCATTAACGAAAATGATAGGCAGGTATATATAGATTGGCTTAACAGGATGTTTAATGGGGAGGGAGATATCGGTCTTAGTTATAAGATTGGCGATGTGAGATATTCTCAATACTGCACTCCGCTTTCCAGCATGCTTGGTTGGTATATTTCGGTTAAGATTCCGGATAGGGCATTGTCAACAACAATGCATACATTCCGCAATTATGTCCTTGCTTTTACGTTGGTTTTATTGGTAATAGTATTTATTCTGATTATGAATTTGTACAGACTAAGTGAACGCCAGGCTAAGGTCCTTGAACATTTGTCCGTTTTCGACCCGTTAACCGGTGCATTTAACAGAAGAGCATTTGATATAGCTGCGGAGAATATGTTAAAAAAGTGCAAGAAGTGCGCATTAATATTCTTTGATATAGATTATTTTAAACAGGTAAATGATACCTTTGGACATGATTCCGGGGATAAATTATTAAAGGATTTTGCAGGGATATTAAATGAGACTTTTGTGGATAACAGTATTGTTTCAAGATTTGGTGGGGATGAGTTTGTGGTTCTGACGGAGTTCGATTCATCGGACGATGTAAACAGCAAGCTTAAAGATGTTGCAATTGCGACAACAAAAATTAATCTTGGAGATTTTGAGAAAGTTGAATCCTTTCCCGAACTTCATTTCTCTGCCGGCGCCGCCGGTTTTCCGGCAGATGCGGAGGAATTGTCTGCTTTAAAGAAGTGTGCGGATCTCGCTCTATATAAGGTGAAAGAGAATGGAAGAAACGGATTCGATTGGTATAAATAATAACCGGAATGAGTTAATTCAAAGTCGGGGCATGCATTTGGCATGCCCCTTTTTTATGAAAAAAACATCTTGTGATAATTAACGATATTTAGCAATCAAATTTGGTGACTTTTGTGAAGAAAAATTCTTTACATTTTATCTCTAACATGTTACCTTTTGTATGTACAAATAACATGTTAGTCGATAACACTCTAAATATGAGTCATTGTGTTTGTACGTATTATTGTTTCAAGGTAAGGAAAGAGGAACTATAAATGAATAGCTCATTGAATCAATTGACGTATGATTATTTGAAAAAGGATATCATGACTTTTTCATTAAAGCCCGGTGAACCGGTTTCAGCAGCCAAAATTGCAGAGCGATACAATGTCAGTCGAACGCCGGCAAGAGAAGCGCTTGTAAAACTGGAGATAGAAGGGCTTGTGGATATTTATCCGAAGTCAAAATCAGTAATCAGTAAAATTGATATCGAAAGAGCAAAACAGGAGTGGTTTATTCGAAAGACCCTGGAGATGGGGATGGTTGATGATTTGTTTAACCGAATCAGGCAATCGGATATTCTTGAAATGCGTGCATTTAGCCGCAAGATGATTGAAATATCGCAGGGTGAGAAGACTCATGATACTGTTTATGAATATCTTCTCAGTGATAATCAGTTTCATGCTCTGACATACCATATAGCAGGGCAAAAGCTTTCTGCCGTTATGATTGCAAATACGATGGCACATTATAGTCGAATAAGAATTTTGACAGATTTGGATAAGTATTATCAGGACAGAACTGTTAATACTCATGAACAATTGATTGATTTGCTTGAAGACAATAATCGGGAAGGTTATCGAGCTCTTTTAGAGAAGCATCTGGATTATATTATCGATGATATTGAAGATATGCGAGTGGCTAATCCCGATTTGTTTAAGGAATAGACAGGAGGATTTTAATGATGGATATGACATTAAGATACTATGGACCGGGATATGATTCTGTGTCTCTTGAACACATTCGTCAGGTGCCGGGAGTAAAGGGTGTCATTACTACATTATACGGAACCAAGCCCGGAGAAGCTTGGAAATTGGAAGAAATACAGGAACTTAAGAAATATATAGAAGCCAGGGGACTTAGAATTTCAGGTATTGAGTCGGTAAATGTGTCGGATGCCATTAAGATTGCCGGCCCCGAGCGAGACAGAGATATTGAAAATTATATTAAAACTTTGGAGAACCTCGGAAGAGAAGATATTCATATGGTGTGCTACAACTTCATGCCTGTTTTTGACTGGACAAGGTCGGAACTTGCAAGAGTAAGACCTGATGGAGCTACGGTTCTTGCGTACAATCAGGATGTCATAGATAAGCTTGATCCCGATCATATGAAGGAGTCAATCGAGTCCATGTCAAACGGTTTTGTTATGCCGGGTTGGGAGCCTGACAGACTTGATTCTTTAAAGGAATTATTTGCATTATATGCTGATATAGATTCGGATACACTGTTTGCGAATCTTGTGTTTTTTCTTAAAGCAATAGGACCTGTATGTGAGAAGTATGATATTAAGATGGCTATTCACCCGGATGATCCGGCGTGGCCGATATTCGGACTTCCCAGAATCATTACCTGTAAGGCATCGTATGAGAGGTTATTGCGTGCAGTAGATAAGCCTTACAACGGAATTACATTATGTACGGGATCACTCGGTACAGATCCTAACAATGATTTGGTGGATATTATTCACTATTGTAAGGATCGCATTCATTTTGCACATGTTCGTAATCTTAAATACAACACACCTCGCGACTTTGAGGAAGCGGCACATTTATCTTCAGACGGATCAATGGATATGTATGCAATAATGAAAGCACTTTTCGATGTGGGCTTTAACGGTCCTATCAGACCGGATCACGGAAGAATGATTTGGGGAGAGGATGCTATGCCCGGTTACGGATTGTACGACAGAGCGCTTGGCGCGGCTTATCTTCAGGGTCTTTATGAAGCGATTGTAAAGAACAACTAGGAGGAAAAAATGAAGCTTAGTATTGAATCTTTAAATAATAAAGTGTTTTGGAGCGGTGCAGGAATAACTATTCCGAGTTATGACGTTTCAAAAGTATCGGAGGATACTAAAAAGTCACCCGTTTGGGTTCATTTCGGAATCGGTAACATTTTCCGTATGTTTATCGGCGGACTGCAGGATACACTTTTATGCAAAGGCCTTTCCGATAAGGGAATTGTGTGTGCGGAGACATTTGATCTTGATATTGTTGATAAGATATACAATCCGTTTGATAACCTTGTATTGGGTGTAACTTTAAAAGCTGACGGAAATACGGAAAAAAGAGTAATAGGTTCTCTTGCAGAGGCTGTTGCGGTTGATAGCAGTAATGCTAAAACATGGAATCGTATGAAGGAAATATTCTGTAATCCCGAGCTTTCGATGGTATCCTTTACGGTTACCGAAAAAGGGTATGCCCTGAAGGGCTCCAATCAAGAGTATTTACCTTTTGTTGTTCCGGATATTGAAAATGGACCGGATAAAGCTAAGGGCGCCATGGCTGTTGTTACGGCATTATTGTATGAACGTTTCAAAAACGGTGCGGCTCCAATCGCGGTAGTGTCTATGGATAACTGCTCTCATAACGGTGAGAAATTGAAGAATTCGGTTCTTACCGTTGCAAAGGAGTGGGAGAAGAGAGGATTTGTAACAAGTGATTTTACGGAGTATTTGAATGATGAATCGAAGGTGGGATTCCCATGGTCGATGATTGATAAGATTACGCCACGCCCGTCAGCTCAGATTGCGGATGATTTGAAGGCGCTCGGTATTGAGGATATGGACCCGGTTATTACGGATAAGAAGACGTATATTGCTCCCTTTGTTAATGCGGAAGGTCCCCAGTACCTTGTTATTGAGGACAAGTTTCCTAACGGAAGACCCAAGCTTGAGGCAGCAGGCGTGTATTTTACCGACAGGGATACCGTTAATGAGGTTGAGCGCATGAAGGTTACTACTTGCCTTAATCCCCTTCATACGGCGCTGGCTGTTTACGGATGCGTCCTAGGATACGAATCGATTGCGGCCGAGATGAAGAATCCGCTTCTTAATAAGCTTGTGTACGGAATCGGACCCGGTGAAGGCATGGAGGTTGTGTGTGACCCCAAGATTCTTTCACCGAAGGATTTTGTAAATGAAGTTTTGACAGAACGCCTTACAAATGCATTTATTCCCGATACACCTCAGAGAATAGCTACAGATACTTCACAAAAGGTCGGAATCCGTTATGGAGAAACGATTAAGTCGTATGTGAAGAAATACGGAGATGCTAAAAAGCTTGAATATATTCCTGTTGCTATAGCGGGATGGATGAGGTATCTGCTTGGTGTAAATGATAAGGGCGAAGAAATGGAGCTGTCGAGCGATCCGATGCTTGATGAACTTAAGAGTCATCTTGTGGATATTAAGCTGGAAGAGAAGGATAAGGCTAAAATTCATAATGCACTTAAACCTATTCTTTCCAATGAGACAATATTCGGATCAGACCTGTATGCGGTAGGTATCGGAGATAGGATTGAAGAAATCTTTACTGCGGAAACTGCGGGCCCCGGCGCGGTAGCGGATACCCTTTCGAATATTTTAATGTAACCGGAATGTTTAGTAAAAATTGACAAAGTACAACTAACATGTTTGCTCATTTTTACATATTTACTTTTAACATGTTAGTGTGATATATTTTAAACATCGACTGACATGTTAGAAAACAACTACACTTATTAACAACTATTAAACAGATAATTACGGAGGGAAAATTATGAAAAAGAAATTACTTTCAGTGATTCTTGCAGCAGCTATGGTTATGACATTTACAGGTTGCGGACTTCAGGCACAGCAGAGTGCTCAGCCGGCAGAACCTGCTACAAAGGAAGAGGCTCCTGCAGAAGAAGTTAAGGAAGAAGCTCCCGCAGAGGAAGCAGCAGACGCAGCAGAGGCAACAGATGCAGCAGCAGATTCATCAGAGTATCCTGCAGCTAACGATCCTGCAGTAACATTCGTATACGCAGAAGTTAATCCTCTTGAGGGAACAATCGTTGGTCAGGTTGCAACAAAGTTCAAAGAAGAGTGTGAGAGATTATCAGGTGGTTCTATCACAATTGATATTCAGGCAGGTGGTGTTCTTGGATCTGAGAATGATGTACTTGACACAATGCTCGGCGGTGGCGGAACAATTGATATGTCTCGTATTTCTGCTTTCTCACTTACACCTTACGGTGGTGAGTCTTCAATGTTGTTATCACTTCCTTTCACATTTGAATCAAGAGAGCATTTCTGGAACTTTGCTAAGAGTGATTTGGCAGATGAGTTCCTTCTTGAGCCCGAGAACAATGGTTCAGGTGTAAGAGGTCTTTTCTACGGCGAGGAAGGTTTCAGACATTTCTTCACAGCAAAAGAGATTAAGAGTATTGATGACCTTAAGGGAATGAAGCTTCGTGTTAGTAATGACCCTGTTATGAATGGTCTTGTAGAAGGTCTTGGTGCTTCTCCTACAGTAGTAGCATTCGGTGAACTTTATTCAGCATTACAGACAGGTGTTGTAGATGGTGCAGAACAGCCTATCGCAAACTACAAGTCAAATGCATTTCCTGAAGTTGCCAACAACATGATTCTTGATGGACATACACTTGGTGCTATCCAGGTTATCATCACAGATGAAGCTTGGAACAAGATGACACCCGCTCAGCAGGAAGCTATGATGGAAGCAGGCAAGATCACTGAAGAGTTCAATCAGGAGATTGCAGCTTCAGCAGAGCAGGAAGTTCTTGATCAGCTTAAGGCAGAAGGTTGTAACATCATTGAAGTTGATGATATTAAGCCTTGGCAGGATGCAGTTGCACCTGTTATCGAAGAGAATGTTAACACAGATGAACTCAAGTCTCTTTATCAGCAGATTGTTGATATGAAGTAATAACTATAATTATAGTTAACATTTTGATAAAAAGGGCACAGTGCCTTATGGCTCTGTGCCCGAATTACCAAAAGAGGATGCAAGGTATAATTCTTTTTTATGGTGTATTTAATATTTGTTGATAGGAAAGGAAGCAGATATGTCGACATTTGAAAAAATAGACAAGATTAAACCGTTTTACGACAAGATGTATCAGGTTATTCTGTTTATCTGCAAAGTATTATTGGTTGGAGATATTCTTGTTACTACCATGTCTGTAATGGGGCGTTATATTCCGTTTATTCCGGACCCTTCATGGACGGAAGAGGTTGTTCTTACCCTTATGTCATATATGGCAGTTTTATCGGCAGCTCTTGCCATTAGAAAAGGAGCACATATCAGAATGACATCGTTTGACAGATATCTTTCAAAGAAACTGTTAAAGGCACTTGATATCATTTCTGACTTAGCAGTATTGGTATTTGGAATTGTTATGATAGTTGTAGGATTCCAGTATGCAAATACAATCGGTTCAAAGGGCTTTTATGTATCGATGCCAACTGTATCGAGAATTTGGATGTACCTTCCGGTACCTATTGCGGGCATTGCAATGGTTGTGTTTGAAATGGAATCTGTTTATGCACATATAAAATCAATTGTTTTGAAAACAGATTATCAGATGGGTGTCGTTGAGAATGATGATGATATCACAGAGGCACTCAAAAAAGCGGCACAGGAAGATGAAGAAAAGGGAAAGGAGGCAAATGAATAATGGATATTGCTACGGTTGCAATTTGGGTATTACTCGGAAGTTTCATATTAATGGTTTTATTAAGATTTCCAATTGCTTATGCAGTCGGCATTTCTTCAGTATTATGTTTGCTGGTACAAGGGCTTCCCTTATCAACAATGTGTCAGTATCTTGTAAAAGGTATTAGCTCGTTTTCGCTTATGGCGGTTCCGTTCTTTATCACAATGGGTGTTCTTATGGGGACGGGCGGTATTTCGGAGAAACTTATCAATCTTGCCGAAGCATGTGTAGGCTGGATGAGAGGCGGTATGGCAATGGTTAATATTGTTGCATCATACTTCTTCGGTGGAATTTCAGGGTCTGCAGCAGCAGATACGGCATCAATCGGTTCTATTATGATTCCTATGATGGTTGAACAGGGTTATGATGCCGACTTTTCAACTGCAGTAACAATCACATCCTCATGTGAAGGATTGCTGGTTCCCCCTTCTCATAATATGGTTATATATGCTATGAGTGCAGGAGGTGTGTCTGTCGGAGCTCTGTTTCTGGCAGGGTATATTCCGGGTGCTGTTTTGGCAATATCACTTATGGTGGGCTCTTACATAATATCTAAGAAGCGAAACTATCCTAAGGGAGAAAAGTTCTCTTTTATTAATTTGTTAAAACAGCTTAAAAGCTCGTTTTGGGCACTGGCAGCTGTGCTTATCGTAGTAGTCGGTGTTGTCTGCGGTTGGTTTACGGCAACGGAATCTGCTGCAATCGCAGTTATCTACAGCCTTATTGTTTCGGTATTTATTTATAAGGGCCTTAACTGGAAAGGAGTATGGCAGGCACTTGAGAAGTGTGTTGATACACTTTCTATTGTACTTATCCTTATTTCTACATCAGCTATTTTCGGCTTTTGTTTAACAAGACTTCATGTTCCGGATATGGCAGCAAAGGCAATCTTGGGTGTATCGGATAATCCGTATGTTATTGCACTGTTGATTAACCTTATATTGTTGTTCCTTGGATGTATCATGGATATGTCGCCGATTATTCTTATTGCAACACCTATTCTCTTACCTATAGCAACGGCAATCGGAATCACACCGGTACAGTTTGGTATTATTATGGTTCTTAACTGTGGTATCGGTCTTCTGACTCCTCCGGTAGGTGCGGTTCTCTTTATCGGTTCTGCTGTCGGTCATCAGAAGATGGAGCAGGTGGTAAAAGCAACGCTTCCGTTCTATGTATGTATGATAGTTACATTGCTTTTGGTAACATTCATACCGGGAATAGCAATGTTCTTACCGAATTTGTTCGGGAACTAAACTAACTTAACTAAACTACAAACGTTTGTTAATGAATTGCTGCAGATTATCTGAAATAATTAAAGGTAATCTGCAGTAAACATATAAAGGAAAGGTATTTAATA
>R27__coassemble_1511_pt1 | contig 10575 bp, 11 predicted proteins | sample R27__metabat2_low_PE_046 | metagenome-assembled genome bin R27
AAATCTATCTGCCGATGATGCCAAGAGAAACGAGATGTACAAGCAAAACGCTCAGCGTGCCAAGCTTGAAGCAAGTTTTGCCGACTATGGTCAGTACCTGGATTCACTTGAGATGAAGGGAGTAATTGATTCCTTTGAGCCGGTATTTCTTGACAGAATAACTCAGCTGACCAACAAGAGCAACCAGTTTAATCTTACGACAAAGAGATACAACAGAACGGAAATCGAAGAAGTCAAAGAATCCGACGAATATATCGAATTGTATGGTAAATTAATAGACAAGTTTGGAGATAACGGCGTTGTATCTGTGGTAATCGGCCATATAAACGGCGATGAGCTCGATATGGATTTGTGGATTATGAGTTGCCGTGTGCTTAAAAGAGACATGGAATTTGCCATGATGGATGAGCTTGTGTCCCGGGCAAAATCAAGAGGACTTCGTAAAATCAAGGGATATTACTATCCGACGCCCAAGAACAATATGGTTCGTAAGTTCTACGGACTTATGGGATTTTCCAAGGTTTCCGAAGATACTGAAGGAAACACCGTTTGGGAAATTGATTTAACGAAGGATTATAAGAATAAAAATTCTCACATCAGTGTTAATGAAAAATAAAAGTCAAAACAGGAGAAGATTAGTATGACAAGAGAAGAAGTATACGAAAGATTGAACGAAGTATTCAGAGATGTATTTGATGATGAAGAAATAGTTGTTGAAGACGAGACAACAGCCGCTGACGTAGACGGCTGGGATTCTCTTATGCATATCACCCTTATTGATGCTGTCGAAGAGGAATTTGATATTAGCTTTGATATGAAAACCGTCGTTAAGCTTAAGAACGTGGGCGAGATGGTTGATGTAATCATGGAAGGATAAGACAGGGGGACGGAGATATTGTCTTATAGCAGTAATACAGAGAATACGTATCCGAGAATTCTTCCGACCGGGGACAGAGCTCTTACGGTGGAGTTCGGAAACGAAATAAATGAACAGATTAATGCCCATTTGATGGGATTTATTAACAAAGTAAAAGAAAATCATATAAAAGGAATCGAAGAAATGATTCCGTCTTTTCGAGCGGTTCTTGTTCACTACAACCCGGCTTTACATTCATATTCTCAGATGAGTGAGATTATTCGCGGTGTATTAAATCAGCAGATTTCGGATGTAGGTCATAAAAGAAGAATAGTTGAAGTTCCGGTATGCTATGAAAACGGCCTGGGACCCGATATTGAATTTTTGGCATCGCATGCGGGATTGTCGATAGAAGAGGTCATAAAAATCCATTCAAAAGATCCCTATTTGATATATATGCTTGGATTTCAGCCGGGATTTCCGTATTTGGGAGGTCTTGATGAGCGTATTCATACGCCCAGGCTCGAAACGCCGCGACTTAAGCTGGAAGCGGGTAGTGTCGGAATAGGCGGAGCACAAACGGGTCTTTATCCCATGGAATCTCCGGGCGGATGGCAGATTATCGGCCTGACACCGGTCAAATGCTACAATCCTTCGGCTCAAAGGCCGATTCCGTACTGTGCCGGTGATTACATCAAATTCGTGCCGATTAGTTATGACGAGTATTTAAGACTAAAAGAATTAGACGAAAAAGGTGAATTTTCGTTTAACGTTACAGAAGGATAAGTTATGGGTATTGTATTTAACAAGGGTGGTTTGTACACGACCGTTCAGGATTACGGAAGAATGGGTTATCAAAGCCAGGGCTTCCATGTGTGCGGGGTTATGGACCGTCATTCATACTGGATAGCAAATTTGCTGCTTGATAATAAAGATACGGATGCGGTTCTGGAATTTACCGTATGCGGACCGACCTTCTATTTTACGGAAGATGCCGTAATCAGTATTACCGGAGGAGATTTCGATCCGAAGATTAACGGAGAAAAGATTCCGATGTATCATGCCGTTAAAGTCAAGATGGGCGATGAACTGGAAATGGGTTTTTGTAAATCCGGAACCTGGGGATATATCGCTTTTGCGGGAGGACTTGATGTTCCTGTGGTCATGGGCTCACGTTCCACAGACGTAAAGTGCGGTCTCGGAGGACTTAATGGACGTAAAATCATGGATGGGGACAGAATTGAATTCTTAAACAGTGTTAAGAAACTCCCTAACATGAGAGAGAGATATGTGGAAGCACCCGATTACTCCGAAGAAGTAACAACAATAAGAGTAACTATGGGACCTCAGGATGATTACTTTACCCCAAAGGGCATAGAGACTTTTTTAAACAGCGAATACACGGTTACACATGAATGTGACCGAATGGGATACAGACTTGACGGAGCTGTAATTGAACATAATGAAAAGGGCGCGGATATTGTATCGGACGGAATTGCAAAGGGTGCGATTCAGGTTCCGAAGCACGGAAAGCCCATAATCATGTTGTCGGACCGTCAAACCACCGGTGGATATACGAAGATTGCAAATGTCATTTCCGTAGATATTTCCAAGCTGGTTCAATGCAAATTTCCGCAGAAAGTCAAATTCACGGCGGTTTCCGTCGAGGAGGCGCAAAACATCTACCTTATGGAAAGACAGAGACTTCAGCTTCTTAACAAGCGCTTTTTGAAAACACGTTATATTAAGAAACTGGTAGCACGTTGGAAGAATTAGTAAGAAAGGAAGCGTTCGTGCTTACGGACGAAAAAGCTATGACAGATTACAAAAATGCGAATCCATATGAAGTAAGAAAGCTTATAAGAGAAGGAAAAATCACAACTCCCACGTCGGGCATGTGTGCGGGATATGCACAGGCAAACCTTGCTATCGTGCCAAAAGATATAGCTTATGATTTTCTCTTGTTTACACAGAGAAATCCCAAGCCCTGTCCCGTACTTGAGGTTTCGGATGTAGGAAGCAGATATTTGAAAAATATAGCAAAGGACTGTGATATAGCCACAGATTTTCCGAAATACCGCGTGTACGAAAAGGGTGTAATGACCGGTGAATATACGGATGTAAAGGATTTCTGGCGCGACGACCTCGTAAGCTTTCTGATAGGATGCAGCTTTTCCTTTGAATCGGAACTGATTGATGCGGGAATAGAGATGCGTCATAACACGCAAGGCTGTAATGTCCCCATGTATATTACAAATATTGACTGTAATCCTGCGGGAATATTTAACGGACCTATGACAGTAAGTATGAGACCGATTCCTTATGATCAGGTGGTTCGCTCGGTAACGGTTTCGGCTACAATGCCTAAGGTTCACGGAGCACCCATACATATCGGAGATCCGTCGGTTATCGGAATTAAAGATATAAATAAACCTGATTTTGGAGATCCCGTAACCATTAAAGATGGCGAGGTTCCCGTATTCTGGCCCTGCGGAGTAACTCCTCAGTCGGTGCTTATGAATGTTAAGCCGGATTTTGTAATTACACATGCTCCCGGGCATATGTTGATTACCGATGTAAAGAACAGTGATTTGAAATAGTGATTTTTAAGAGGGTAGCCTGATGACAAGAAAAGTAGACTTAAACAGCGACCTTGGTGAAAGCTTTGGCGCGTACAAAATAGGAATGGATGATGAGGTTATAAAGCTTGTGTCATCCGCAAATGTTGCCTGCGGATTCCATGCATCCGACCCTGTTGTGATGAAGAAAACAGTGGATATGGCCGTAGCGGCAGGCATTGGAATAGGAGCTCCTCCCGGCTTTTATGATTTGATGGGATTCGGAAGACGAAATATGGTGATTTCTCCCAAGGAAGCTTATGCGTATGTTACATATCAGCTTGGGGCGTTGTCCGCGTTTTGTAAACAGGCAGGAACGACAATACAGCATGTTAAGCCTCACGGGGCTTTATATAACATGGCGGGGAAAGACTTAGAGCTGGCAAAGGGAATTTGTGAAGCAATATATGATTTTGACCCTTCCATAATTCTTCTCGGACTGTCAGGTTCAAAAATGATTGAAGCCGGTACGAATCTGGGACTTAGATGTGCCAATGAATTTTTTGCGGACAGAGCATACGAGGATGACGGCTCACTTCGCGCCCGTACAAAGGAAGGTTCCATGATTACCGACGAGAATGAAGCAATTGAGAGAATTGTGAAGGTTCTTAAGACGGGATGTGTTACAACCTATTCGGGAGGCGAACTGTCATTGAAGATAGATTCCATATGTGTTCACGGCGATAGTGAACATGCGCTTTCCTTCGTAAAAATCATTAGAGACAGGTTGTCTAAGGAAAACATAGAAATAGCACCTCTTGCTAAGGTGTTAGGATAAAATAACAAAAACAAAGCACAAAGAAAGGGAAACAAAATGAACAAGTTTTTAAATCGTTTGAAGAACATCGGTCCGGGAGCTTTAGTTGCTGCCGCATTTATAGGACCGGGAACCGTAACCAGTTGCTCCAAATCCGGTGCCGATTATGGATATACCTTGCTGTGGGCAATGCTTTTGTCGGTAATTTCGGTTATCATCATGCAGTCAATGGCTGCAAGAGTCGGTATTGTTACAAAGATGGGTCTGGGACAGGCATTAAGAGAGAAGTTTACCGGTAAGACTTCAAGAACACTTCTTTCAATTCTTGTTATTGCTGCAGTATTTGTAGGAAATATTGCATATGAGACGGGAAATGTATCGGGTTCCGTACTCGGTGTTCAGGCAGCTATTCCGGCATTTGATAATACTACATGGAAAATCATACTTGCTCTTATTATCGGAATTGTGGGATTTATCCTTCTTTTCTCCGGAAGTTACAAATATATCGAAAAGGTTTTGACGGGACTTGTTGTTCTTATGGGCGTTTTGTTCTTTGTAACGGCAATTGCGGCAAAGCCTGACTGGGCAGCAGTACTTAAGGGATTATTCGGATTTCAGGTTCCCGACGGCTCAAGCTGGATGACTATTGCGGCACTTATGGGAACAACAGTAGTTCCTTACAATATTTACCTTCACGCTTCATCGGCAGCAAAGAAGTGGGGAGAAGAGGGAAAAGATTCCAAAGAGGAAATCGAAGACGGTCTTGCCAATTCAAGACTTGATTCTATTTTATCAATCGGACTCGGCGGACTTATCTCAATGGCTATTATTATCTGCGCAGGTGCAGCAAAGACTAAGTTCGGTGCGGAATTTACAATTGCATCGGGTGCCGATATGGCAAAATCATTAACTCCGCTTCTTGGTTCGTGGGCAACAATATTCTTCGGAATCGGATTGTTTGCGGCAGGTGTTTCGTCAACAATTACAGCTCCTTTGGCAGCAGCATTTGCATCAACGGGAATTCTTGGCTGGACGGATGATCTTAAGGATAAGAAGTTCAGAATATTCTGGATTCTTGTTCTTGTGTTCGGTATTGTAGCAACATGTACACTTGGTGCATCACCTACAGAAATTATTCTGTTTGCTCAGGCCGCAAATGCATTCCTTCTTCCTATAACAGGAATCCTTCTTCTTATTGCGGCAAATGATAAGAAGCTTATGAAGGATTATACAAATGCAAAATGGTTTAATGTGCTGGCAATAATTGTTATAGCATTATTCCTGTTTATCGCAGTTAGAAATATGAGTGCTTTTATTACCGGACTTCAGGCACTTTTAAATCCTGCTGCATAGGTGATTTTTAATGACTGACGGATTAAAATCGTTATTGTTTGTAGTGATTTTATCACTGGCAAATATAATTCAGGGAATAACGGGATTTGCGGGGGCTCCTATAGCGATGCCCCCGTGCATTGCTATTGTGGGAATTACGGAGGCTAAAAGTGCAATCACTTTTATTTTCTGGATTACATCGGTGGTGGTAACCCTTAAGAACCTAAAGGATATTGATTTTAAGCAACTGGGTATAATACTTAGCTTTATGATAGTGGGTGTTATAGGCGGAATGTGGATGTTTTCGCACTTTCCCCTTAATATCCTGATGCTTATATACGGAATAGTAATTATTTTGATAGCCGTCGGTAAACTGTTGATAAAAAATGAGAAGAAGCTCCCCAAACCCTTGGCGTTTGCGGTTTTGCTCTTAGCGGGTCTTATGCAGGGATTATTTACATCCGGTGGTCCTTTCCTTGCGATATATTCAGCGGATGCAATCAAGGACAAAAAGGTATTCAGACCCACTGTAACAACAGTATGGACAGTACTTAATACATACATGGTTATTTCCATGTACAAAAAGGGAATGTACACCCCCATGTCGTGGAAACTGGTGCTGTACTCGATAGTACCGGTATTTGTGGCAATATATATCGGAAAAATCCTAAACGGAAAAATGAAGCAGGGTACGTTTTTAAAACTGGTATACTATTTGCTGATTTTGTCGGGTTCATTGCTGATTTACAATTACTTTGCATAACCCTGCCACGGGGACGGTCCTTTTGCCACAAGGAGTGCCCACATGGTATAAATTAATTGTCCGGAATAGTATAATAGGGTATAATTAACGAGTGCCTGCCGTGGCAAAAGGACCGTCCCCGTGGCAGGTAGCTGAAGAACTATGAAATCAAAAGAATGGAAAGGGTGTGTTACTATGAGAAGAATCGGTATGCTTACAAGTGGTGGTGATTGCCAGGCACTAAACGCAGCAATGAGAGGAGTTGTCAAATCTCTTCAAAACAGCGAAAAGGATATTGAAATATACGGTTTCTTAAATGGTTACAGAGGACTTATATACGGTGATTTTAAGATGCTGACAGGAGCTGATTTTTCGGGAATCCTGACTAAGGGAGGAACAATTTTAGGAAGTAGCAGAACACCCTTTAAGACAATAAAGGACCCCGATGAAAACGGTCTTGATAAAGTTGATGCAATGAAACAGAATTATTACAAGCTTCGTCTTGATTGTCTTGTAATACTTGGCGGAAACGGAACGCATAAAACAGCCAATCTGTTAAGAGAAGAAGGTCTTAATATCATTACATTACCCAAGACCATAGATAATGATTTGTACGGAACGGATATGACTTTCGGTTTCCAGTCGGCTGTAGATATAGCAACAAACTGTATCGATTGCATACATACAACGGCAGCTTCTCACGGAAGAGTATTCATCGTTGAAGTAATGGGACACAAGGTGGGTTATCTTACACTTAATGCAGGTATGGCAGGCGGTGCAGATATTATCCTTATTCCTGAAATTCCTTACGACCCCGATAAGGTTGTTGAAGCAATCAAACAGCGTGAGGCAAATGGCAGCAGATTTACAATTATTGCCGTTGCGGAAGGTGCTATCAGCAAAGAAGATGCTAAGCTTTCCAAGAAAGAATATGCCAAGAAGCTTGAGAAAATGCCTCATCCTTCGGTATCCTACGAGCTTGCGGCTCAGATTCAGGATAGAACCGGTCAGGAAGTAAGAGTAACCGTTCCCGGTCATACACAAAGAGGCGGAAGCCCCTGCCCTTACGACAGAGTATTTGCAAGCCGTCTCGGTGCTGAGGCAGGAAGACTTATTCTTGAAGGCGAATATGGATTCATGGTAGGTTACAAGAACAGAGAAATCGTAAAGGTTCCTCTTGAAGATGTTGCAGGAAAGCTCAAAATGCTTGATCCTGAGGCAACAATCATTAAAGAAGCAAAAATGCTCGGAATCAGCTTCGGAGATTAATTAATTCATGTCATATATAGCGTTATACAGAAAATGGCGTCCGGGATCCTTTGACGATATCAAAGGTCAGGATGCAATAGCAACAACATTACGTAATCAGATTCTGGCAGGAAGAATAGGTCACGCCTATCTTTTCTGCGGAACAAGAGGAACGGGAAAGACAAGTGCGGCCAAGGTTTTTGCCAAAGCTGTAAACTGTACTAACCCTCAAAACGGAAATCCATGTGGAGAATGTGCCAGCTGCAAATCTATTGCCGCTGGCAATTCCATGAATGTAATCGAGATGGATGCCGCTTCCAACAACGGTGTTGATGATGTTCGTCAGATAAAAGAGGATATTACATATTCTCCTACGGATGCCAAATACAAAGTATATATCATCGATGAAGTACATATGATGAGTAAAGAGGCCTTCAATGCTTTACTAAAGACTTTGGAAGAACCCCCTTCATATGTGATTTTTTTGCTTGCAACGACAGACCCTCAGAAACTGCCGGTAACCATATTATCGAGAGTTCAGAGATATGATTTTAAGAGAATATCTACGGAAATCATAGAGGAAAGATTAAAGGAAGTTGCAACAAATGAGAATATAAACATCGAAGATAAGGCTGTAGAATACATAGCAAAAACTGCGGAAGGCGGAATGAGAGATGCTCTTTCGCTTCTTGACCAGTGCGCTTCGTTCTTTCTTGATAAGGAAATTACTTACGAACGTGCTCTTGATGTACTCGGAGCCGTAGATACCGCTGTGTTCAGCGAGTTTCTGAGAAATATAGTAGCAAGAAGCGTAATAGATTCCATTGGGATTATTGACAGAATATTGATTCAGGGCCGTGATTTAAACCAGTTTGTAATTGATTTTACATGGTACTTAAGAAATGTTCTGATGATAAAGACAGCAAAAGATGCTTCTGAAGTTGTGGATGTTACAAAGGAGAATCTGGAGCTTATTAAAAGAGAAGCACAGGCAATCCCCGAAGAGGTGATTCTTCGATACATCAGAGTATTCTCGGAACTCTCCAACGATCTTCGTTATGCAACGCAGAAGAGAGTTCTTGTGGAAATAGCAATAGTAAAGCTGTGCAAGCCTCAAATGGAAAAGAATATTCTCGATTCGCTTTCAGACAGGTTAAGGATAATAGAAGATTTAATAGAAAACGGCAATTTGTCGGCAGACAGCTTAAAGGAAGGCATAAGTGAGCTTGAGTCGTCAAAATCACACGGGGACAGTGCTCTAATAAAACGTGAAACTGATGCGGCAATGGAGCTTCCTACGGCCACAAAGGAAGATCTTGCACAGATTACAACCGTATGGAAGGATGTCTGCAGGGTTATTACAGATATGCGAAGTGTACTAAGCGGCGGAATTCTGAGAATGTCGGTTCCTTCGGTAAGACCTTCGGACGGAATGCTGGTAATCCAGGTTGCGGATGCAACACAAAAGGAATTGTGTGACGGAGACCTTGCAAAGTCAGATCTTAATGCGGCTTTTGAAAAGGTGCTTGGTAAGAAAGTTGAGTTTGAATTCGTTGCGACTAACGAAGCATCGGAAAACGGACAATACTTCCCGCCCATATCTATATTCGGTGGTATGGAAGTGGAAATAGATGATAATATTTAGCAGGAAAGGAAGATAAAAATGGCAAAACGCGGAGGTTTTCCGGGCGGAGGAATGCCCGGCAATATGGCAAATCTTATGAAGCAGGCGCAGAAAATGCAGCGTCAGATGGAAGAGAGCCAAAAAGAGCTTGAAGAGAAGGAATTTACCGCCAAAGCAGGTGGCGGAGCAGTTGAAGTTACGGTAACGGGAAAGCGTGAAATCACAAAGGTAAAGCTGTCCGAAGAAGCAGTTGACCCCGATGATATCGAAACGCTTGAAGATTTAATAATGGCAGCTGTTAACGAAGCGCTTCGTATGGTTGAAGAGGAATCTTCTCAGAGCATGGGTAAGCTTACGGGCGGTTTAGGAGGAATGCCCGGCGGACTTCCGTTCTAATATATTGGCAGCAAGGGGTTTTGTATATAGAGGGGCAAAATCATGGATTTATACAGCGGCTATATCGCAAGGCTTATTTCGGAGTTATCAAATCTCCCGGGAATAGGGTCCAAATCGGCTCAAAGACTTGCGTTTCATATTATCAATATGCCGAAAGAACAGGTTGAGAAACTGTCAAAGGCAATGATTGATGCCAAAGAAAATATCAGATATTGCAGCGAGTGCTTTACGCTTACGGACAGTGATGTATGTCCTGTTTGCAAAAACGAGGCGAGAAATCATAAGCAGATAATGGTTGTGGAAAACACAAGAGATATGACAGCATATGAGAAAACCCATAAGTACGAGGGTGTATATCATGTACTTCATGGTGCAATTAATCCAAGTCTTGGAATCGGCCCTTCCGATATTAAGCTGGCGGAGCTTATTAAAAGGCTTCAAAAGGATGTGGAAGAGGTTATTATTGCTACCAATTCCAGCATTGAGGGTGAAACCACCGCAATGTACATAAGCAAATTGATTAAGCCCTCGGGTATCAAAGTCACAAGAATCGCAAGCGGTGTACCGGTTGGAGGAGAACTTGAGTACATCGATGAAATAACATTGTCAAGGGCGCTTGACGCAAGAATAGAATTATAACAGGAGGAATTAAAATGGGTGTTACAGTATCAAATTTCGGAGTAACTTATTTAGGTGATGATTTTAAGCTTTACACAATTAAGAATTCCAAGGGAGCTGAGTTAGGCGTTACTAACCTCGGTGCTATTCTTGTTAAGCTGATTGTTCCCAACAATGAGGGTGAATTCAAGGATGTTGTTATGGGCTTTGATTATGCGGAGAATTATTTCGTTAACGGAAGCTTCTTCGGAGCAACTGTAGGACGTGTTGCTAACCGTACCGCTAATGCAAAGTTTTCAATAGACGGCAAGGAATATAACCTGGCAGTAAATGACAATGCCAACAATCTCCATACTGATTTTAACAAGGGCTTTCATAAGGTAT
>R27__coassemble_1554_pt1 | contig 10305 bp, 10 predicted proteins | sample R27__metabat2_low_PE_046 | metagenome-assembled genome bin R27
TGGTTTGTCTTACCGCAACGCTTACCTATGAAGACTATAGGAATGAGAAGGAAGGATTTGTTCTGGTGTGTCTTCCGAAGGCGAATGAGGAAGAAGTGTTCCTGAAAGCTCTTGATGACAGTATCGAAGAACTTAATAAGATGACAGAATCGATGGACAGTCAGATACTTCCTTCAAGAGTAAAAGGAAAAAGGGTGTACTTTTACAAAACTCCTGAATATAAAGGATTAATCATACTTGTTATGGGAATCCTTACGGCCGTGTTAGCTGTGATGACAAAGGATAAAAAGGTCGAAGAAAGAGCACAGAAGAAAAAGGAAGAGATGAGGCGGGATTATCCGGAGATATTGAATAAGTTTGCTTTGTATTATACCGCAGGAATGAATCCGAGAAGTATATGGAATCTTATGAGCGAATTCTATGAGAATTCTCCTCACAGGAAGAAGAGGTATATCTATGAGGAAATGCTTATTACCAACAGGTGTATGCAGGAAGGACAGGGTGAATTGAGTGCATATGATGATTTTGCGGGAAGGTGCAATCTGTCGGAGTACAGAATCTTTATTAATCTGCTGCAGCAGGCTGTCTCAAAGGGACGGGATGATTTTGACCGTGTTTTGTATGAGGAAATGGAAAAGGCTAATAAGCAGGAAACTCTGCGGGTTCGCCTTACCGGAGAAGAGGCGGGGACAAAGCTATTGGTTCCCATGTTCATGATGTTGATGATTGTGCTTGTAATAGTTATGGTACCGGCCTTTATAAGCTTTAAATCATAAAACGGAAATTAATATTAAAGGGAGGTTTAGTATGTTTGGTTTGTTCATGAAATTAAAAGAATCCTTAAGTAGCGGATTTGAAAGACTATGTGATGACAACGCAGGTGTGGGCGTTGTGGAGGTTATTTTGATACTGGTTGTTCTGATTGGTCTTGTGGTCATTTTCAGAGATCAGCTTACAACCATTATTAACGGAATATTTGAGAGAATTACCAATGACAGTAACGCATTATGAAGAAGAAAGGAGAAATAGCGGTATTTCTGGCACTGGTATTGTCGATTCTGGCCGGATTTCTGACGCTCCTTATAGGAGATATTCGATCCCGTATGTGTAAAGGTGAGGCGACAATGGCTGCAGATGCAGCATTAAGGTCTATATTCGGTGAGTATAACAAAGAGGTTTTTGACAGATTTCATATTTATCTGATTGATGCGTCATATAAAAAAGCGGAGGGTAATTCTGATGACATATTGGCCCATTTTGCCGAGTATATGCAGGTAAATATGCAGGATGCGCAATTTGTGGATGCCGAAATAACAAACAGTAAGACGGCCGATGAGAATAATTGTGAATATCTTTATGATATGGCTGTCAAATATTATCGGGAAAATGAATATGGCGATAATGAAACGTATATGTCAAAGGATGATTTGTTTTACGAGTATTGTCTTAGCCTGTGCGGAAATTATGCAAGTCGCATTAAAGAAAGTGCACGTGTCGGAGAATTGGAGTATCTGATATACGGATATAAAGAGGATTCGGAAAATATCGAAATTGCAAGGGAGCAGTACGAAGAGGAGACTGAGAAATCAGAAAACAGGAGAGCCTCTTATGATGATTTTCTGCAAGAAAAGCTGGCAGAGGAAGATACGGATACGCTTCGAAACAGATTCGGATATCTTGTCACTGAATATGCAAGAAGTAAAGGCAGTCCGGGAATTTGCCTTGATGAGTGTTATGCATATTTGGAAATAGAGTCGCGGGTTACTGTAGATGATAAGAAGGAATACGACCTTACGAGAGAATATTCATATGAAGAAAGAAGCCGTTCTTAGTGTTGAAGCGGCAATGATTCTGCCTTTGTTTGTGATGGGTTTATTGGCGCTTGCATCTTTGATTCTGATGTATGATTTTCGGATGAAGATGCAGGCTGCCCTCCTATATACAGCACAGGCTTTTGCGGCAGATACATCGGAGGGGCATTGCGCGGCACTTTCCGATATTAAAAGCAAGATAGCGGATTATTTTGGAGATGAAGAAGATTACCGTTATGTTTTAAACGGCGAAAGCGGAATAGATTTGTCGGAATCATATTTAGACAATTGCGAATATGTTGAACTGAGTGCATCCTACAGATTGGTGTCGGTAATAGATGCTTTTGGACTTTTGAGCATTCCTGTAAATGATAGATGCGTGGTTCACTGTTGGTGCGGATATGAAAACGGGTATGTCTATGATGATGGGGTATATGTTTATATTACAAAAAACGGTGAAGTATATCATACAGACAGAGAGTGTAGCTATATTAATCTTGATATTCATAAAACGACAGGAAAGGAAGTAGGAAGCTTACGAAACGAGGACGGCGCAAAGTATTACATATCATAACAGCCTTAGCTGCCCGGCACTTAAGAGAAGTGTCAGAGCTGTTCTTCTTAGGGATGCGTTAAACAGAGGAATGAGGCCATGTACGAGATGCGGGAATTAATTACTCTTGCCATTTTGGGAATCTGTTCCTATACAGATATTAAAGAAAGAAGTGTTGATTTAATATATGTAGTTTTGCAAAGTGTGATAGGTATATTCCTTTTGGGCTGTGAGATGTGGATAAATCCGGGTGCAAAGACAGTACGATTGTTAAATTATTACCTTATTTTACCTATTGCAGTCGGAGTATTTCTGATAATTGTCAGTAAATGTACCGGAGGAGAAATCGGTGAAGGGGACGGATATGTTCTTGCCGGTGTCGGGATATGCCTGGGAATGAGAGAACTTTTATGTGTAGTCTTGTATTCTTTGATAATTTGCGGAGTATTTTCAGGGATGCTCCTATTAACAAAAAGGGCAAAACGGGAGATGAGAATTCCGCTTATCCCATTTATTCTTGCGGGGTATTTCGTAAAGCTGGTGCAAGTCTTACCGTAGAGGCAGCCTTTGTTGTTCCGATTGTGTTGTTTACCATTGTGAGTGTTTTACAGTTTTCCTTATATTGCCATGATAAGGCAGTGTTTACTTATGCTGCCCAAAGAGCAGGTTTACTTGCGGTGTGCGAAAAGGATGAAGAGGAAATGATATACCTTGCGAAAGAGACTTTTTTTGAAGAAACGCAAGGAAAACTGTTGGGAAAATGGAATGTTGATGTAAAAGTAATACTTGAAAATGATGTGTTGGAATTTGCTGTTATATCAACCTCGGAAACAATGAATATTAGTGTGAATGTTCCTATTTATACATTTTGACAGTTTTTTCGCCAAAATGTATAATCAAACAATGATATCCAAAATTCATGAAGCACTAATTTCATTAAAATATTTGAAGATAGAATCTAATGTTCCCTTCATTACTCTCTTTGCACAGTTTGATATGTCAAGTGCCAAAGTTATTCAGGTAATTAACTGCGAGGATAATGTTGTTCTTACTGTCGATCAGTATCTTTTGTTTTGTAAGAAAGCCAAAGAAGATATTCAGGACAGAGGTTTTGAAGATATTGATTTTCTGTCTCTGATTGTTACAAGCGATATTACGGAAGCCCGTAAATATGTTCTGAATGATAATCATTGCTGGATATACAATACGGATACAATGTCTCTTAATATATATGATAATGAGCCGGATGAATTTTTTGGCTTAAGAGATGTGCTCGACGGTATTAAAGACGGAAGTAACTATCAGTCCTATTCACAGGATTATTTGTATGGTTCAAACGACTCGGGATATTCCGATTACAGAAGCAGCGGGAGTAAGTACGCCGGCTATTATGACGGGACTGCTATTTCTACCAAATCGATTTTTGATGAGCTGACTTTGGTTAATACGATTATCGTAGTTATCAATATTGCAATCTTTATATGGATGAATATAATTGGGTCATCAGGATATTATGAAGATTTGGAGTTTATGCTAAATCATGGAACGATGGATGTCCTTTCCGTTTTGGAGAAGAAAGAGTTTTACAGGTTTATTACTTGTATGTTTCAACATTTCGGATTTTATCATCTTGCGGGGAATATGGTGGTTCTTTTGTTCATCGGAGATAATGTTGAAAGAGCTTTGGGACCTATAAAATATGCGATTTTGTATATTATGTCCGGGATGATAGGAAGTCTTGGATCGTTTTTTTATGCTCTTTTATATTTGAATTTGAATGAGCAAAGAATTGTATCTGCAGGTGCATCCGGTGCGATTTTTGGTATAATAGGGGCGATGCTTTGGATCGTATGCAAGAATAAGGGACGATTGGAAGACATGACTACACTACGAGTGTGCGTTTTGATAGCGTATGCACTGTTTAACGGACTGACATCGGAAGAAACAGACATGGCAGCTCACATATTCGGACTGATCGGAGGATTTGTTCTGGCAGTTCTGATATACAGGAAACCCAAGGAAGCGTACTAATTGAAGGAGACAGCAGATTATGAAAATTAACATCTACTACGGTGGAAGAGGCATACTTGATGACCCGACACTTTTTGTAATTAACAAAATGTCGGCTGTACTTAGCGAGTTAAACGTCAATGTTGAAAGATTTCCTTTGTACGAACTTCGTAATCAGATTACTTCACTTCCGGCTTCGCTTAATGAAGCAGACGGAATAATACTTGCAACTACTGTTGAGTGGTATGGAATCGGCGGATATATGACGCAGTTTCTTGATGCGTGCTGGCTGTACGGTAACAAGGAAAAAATCAGTAAGATATACATGTGCCCTGTTGTAATGAGTTTGTGCAGCGGCGAACGTGAGGCCAAAACGAATTTGCAGGTTGCGTGGGAAATTCTCGGCGGACTTCCCTGCAGCGGTTTGTGCGGCTATGTGTACGATATGACAAACTTCGAACTTAATTCGGAGTATATCAAAATAATAGAAAAGAAGACGGAAAATCTTTACAGAACGATTTCCCAGAAAATGCATTCGCTTCCTTCAAGTAATCAGGCGGTTAAGCAGATTGTCGGCGGTTCAAAGAATATTCCGCTTACACCTCAGGAAACGGAACAGCTTTCCAAGTACGCCTCCGATGAACAGTATGTTCAACAGCAGAAGGAAGATATTCAGGAATTGTCTTCCTTATTTAAGGGTATGCTCGAGAAGAAGGATGTTGATTCCAACAAGCAGTTTATCAAGGATTTTGAAGATCACTTCAAACCTGAAGGAACGGTCAATGCTACTTATAAGTTCATGATTGAGGACAGAAAGAAAGCCCTTATTGTTGATATTGTAGATTCAAAGCTTAAATGTTATTACGGAAATATCGATGATCCGGGATGCCTGTGTAAGGTTAAACCGCAGGTATTGGAGCAGATTATTGACGGACAGATGAGTTTCCAAAGAGCATTTATGACAGGAGAAATGCAGGTAAAGGGTGATTTTAGAATTCTGCTTCTTCTTGATCAGGTATTTACGTTTTTGACAAACGAAGAATAAAAGGAGAATAGAAATGGTTAAGGATGATTGCATTTTTTGTAAGCTTGCAAACGGTGTGTTTCCCACAAATACCGTTTATGAGGATGATGATTTCAGAGTGATTCTTGATATTGAGCCCGCAACAAAGGGACATTGTCTGATTTTGCCCAAAAATCACTATAAAGATCTCAGTGAACTTGATGATGAGGTCGGCGCTAAGGTTATGCCTCTTGCGAAGAAAATCATGAAGAATATGAAGGATAAGCTTGGTTGCGACGGACTAAACCTTGTTCAGAATAACGGTGAAGTTGCAGGCCAGACTGTGTTCCATTATCACCTTCACATCATTCCCAGATATAACGACGACAATCAGCGTATTGATTGGGAAAAAACATCTCCTTCTGAGGAAGAAATGAAGGAATTGCTTGATTGCGTAAAGATGTAAAAGGGCAGTATATTTCGAATATGTGATTTTGACCCATATAGGGATAAATGATATAATAACAGTTTAGGGGCGTATCACAGATACGCATTTTAGTAGGAAAAGGAGAAAGATAGAAAAAATGAGTACAAAGGTTACTTATGATTACAGTAAGGCAATGCAGTTTATCGGTGAGCAGGAAGTTGCTTCCATGTGTGAAATCGTAGAAAATGCCAAAGAGACACTTGTTTCAAAGAGCGGTGCCGGCAATGATTTTCTCGGATGGATCGATCTTCCCGTTGATTATGATAAAGAAGAGTTTGCACGTATTTTGAAGGCAGCGGATAAAATCAAGAGTGATTCGGAAGTTCTGCTTGTTATCGGTATCGGTGGTTCGTACCTTGGTGCCAGAGCAGCAATTGAATTCCTTCGTCATTCTTTCTACAACGTAGTTTCAAAGGAAATTCGTAAGACTCCCGAGATTTACTTTGTAGGAAACAGCATCAGCTCAACATACATCAAGCATCTTATGGATGTAATCGGAGATCGTGATTTTTCAATTAACATGATCAGTAAGTCAGGTACAACAACAGAGCCTGCAATTGCATTCAGAGTATTCAAGGAGATTCTTGAGAAGAAATACGGTAAGGCTGAGGCAGCAAAGAGAATCTACGCTACAACAGATAAGGCAAGAGGCTCACTTAAGAACCTCGCAACGGAAGAAGGTTACGAAAGCTTTGTAGTTCCCGATGATGTCGGCGGACGTTTCTCTGTACTTACTGCAGTAGGTCTTCTTCCCATTGCTGTATCGGGTGCGGATATTAACGAACTTATGAGAGGTGCTCAGGATGCAAGAGAAAGAGCACTTACAGCTCCTTTTGAAGAGAATGATGCTCTTAAATATGCAGCAATCAGAAATATTCTTCTTCGCAAGGGTAAGCAGATTGAGATTATGGCTAACTATGAGCCTTCCGTTCACTTTATCGCAGAGTGGTGGAAGCAGCTTTACGGTGAGTCTGAAGGAAAAGACCAGAAGGGTATCTTCCCTGCAAGTGTTGATCTTACAACAGATCTTCATTCAATGGGTCAGTTCATTCAGGACGGTTCAAGAAACCTCTTTGAGACAGTTATCAACATTGAAACCTCTCGTGAGACAATCACAATCAACGAAGAGCCCGTTGATCTTGACGGACTTAACTATCTGTCGGGTAAGACAGTAGATTTCGTAAATAAGAGTGCAATGAACGGAACAATTCTTGCACATACAGACGGAAATGTTCCCAACACGGTTGTTAACATTCCTGAAGTAAATGAATATTACTTAGGACAGCTTTTCTACTTCTTCGAATTCGCCTGCGGCGTAAGCGGATATACTCTCGGAGTTAATCCTTTCAATCAGCCCGGTGTTGAGAGCTACAAGAAGAATATGTTTGCTCTTCTCGGAAAGCCCGGTTACGAAGCACAAAGAGAAGCTCTTTTAGCAAGACTTTAATTCTAAGACTTGTTTGTGAGAAACCTGTATTTGTTGTGAAGGCGACAAATGCAGATAAGGCAAAGAGTAAGTGGGGAAGGCTTAGAAGGTCTTCCCCATTTTTTAGGAAAAGGAAAAGAAAATGAAACGTATAGTACTGACAGGCGGCGGAACAGCCGGACATGTAACTCCCAATATTGCACTTTTACCTGCGCTTATGACGGCAGGATATGATATACATTACATCGGTTCATATGAAGGAATGGAAAAATCACTGATTGCCGATTTTAATATTCCCTATCACGGAATAGCAACAGGTAAGCTTAGAAGATATTTTTCCTGGAAGAACTTTTCCGATCCCTTCAGAGTAATAAAGGGTTTTTCGGAGGCAAACAGTCTGATGAAGGAACTGAAGCCTTCCATAGTATTTTCCAAAGGCGGATTTGTGTCCGTTCCCGTTGTTCTGGCGGCAAAGAAAAATCACGTGCCTGTTATAATTCATGAATCGGATATGACACCGGGACTTGCCAATAAGTTAAGTTTTTCAAGTGCAACAAAGATTTGTTGTAATTTTCCGGAGACAATTAATAATCTTCCGAAGGAAAAGGCAGTTCTTACGGGTTCTCCCATAAGAGCGGAACTTCTTCTCGGAGATGCTCAAAAAGCAGAAGAAATATGCGGATTTGGTGATGACAAACCTGTAATTATGGTAGTCGGAGGAAGTCTTGGGGCAGCTTCCGTCAATAATATTGTAAGAAAAGTTCTTCCCGAAATTACAAAAGACTTCAATGTTCTTCACCTTTGCGGAAAAGGAAAGCTTGATGAATCACTTGTGGGAACACAGGGGTATTTTCAGATGGAGTACGCCAAAGATGAGATGAAGGATTTGTTTGCTTTATCGGAAATAGTCGTATCTCGTGCAGGCGCAAATGCGATTTGTGAACTTCTTGCGCTTCATAAACCCAATCTTTTGATACCTCTTCCCGCATCGGCTTCAAGGGGCGACCAGCTCCTTAATGCAGAATCCTTCAGGAAGCAGGGATTTTCCATGGTGCTTGATGAGGATAAGGATTTGACGGAAGAATCTCTCGTAAAGGCAATTCATGAATTGTATGAAAAGAGAGAGGAATTTAGCAAGACTATGCTTACCAGCAGTCAGACAAATGCGGTTATGACAGTAGTTAAGCTTATTGAGGAACTTAGAATCAAAGATGAATGATACCCTTAATATCCTGTTTGAGGACGAGAGCATAATAGTTATAGATAAGCAAAGAGGACTTGCCACCCAGTCAGCCAAATCTTATGAGAAGGATGCGGTAAGTCTTATTAAGGAGCATCTTCGCAAAGAGAATCCTTCCGTTAAGGGTGAGCCTTACGTTGGTGTGGTTCATCGCCTCGATCAGCCCGTTTCAGGTATCTTGGTATTTGCCAAAAATCAGAAGGCAGCAGCAATGTTTTCAAAGCAGGCCGCGGGTGATGTTATGAACAAGCATTACATGGCCATAGTTGAAGGTATTCTTGAAGATGAAAAAGAGGTTGAGCTGGTTAATAACATTTATAAAGACCCTAAGACAAAAATGGCCGTTATTACGGATGATTTTTTGCAAAAAGAGACTGTTGCAGGTGATTTTCAGCCTAAGAAGGCTGTTCTTACATATCGTGTCGTATCCGTAAATCGTGATGAGAACACCACTAAATTGGAAATTTCTCTAAAAACCGGGCGTTTTCATCAGATTAGGGCGCAGTTAACGCATTTAGGTCACCCTATAATCGGGGACAAGAAATACGGTTCTTCGTATAATTTCCCGGGGGGAATTGCGTTGACTGCATTTAAACTGGAATTTGTGCATCCAATCAGCAAAAAGTCCATACAATATACTGTTGAAAGTGATTTTGTGTAATAAAACGTTATCTTAGCGTAAGGAGTAAATTTGGACAGAGCAATAATAGTCGGATTACGAACAAGTGAATATGAGGGCAAAGAGTACGACCTTGAAGAATTAAAGAGCCTTGTGAAGGCCTGCGACATGGAAGTACTCGGAGTAATCACGCAGACTCTCGAAAGCCCTGTTGCCGCAACATACATCGGACGCGGCAAGGCCGAGGAAGTTGCCGAAATGGCGGAGAATATGCAGGCGGATTACTGCATATTTGAAGATACTCTTTCACCCGCACAGCATAAGAATCTGCAGAAAATCATTAAAGCAACGATTATGGACAGAACAGGTCTTATTCTTGAGATATTTTCCAAGCGCGCAAGGACACGAGAAGCCAAGCTTCAAGTGGAAACAGCCAAGCTTCAGTACATGCTTCCGAGACTTATCGGAATGTGGGAAGCTATCGGTCGTCAGGGTGGAGCTTCAGGCTCAAAAAGTAGCAAGGGTATCGGAGAGACACAGCTGGAACTTGACAGAAGATGGATCCAAAAGAGGCTGACTTTTCTTCGAAGAGAACTTGAAACAATAGAACATGACAGAGCGGTTCAGCGTGGGCGAAGGGAAAAATCAGACCTTCCGCTTGTGGCACTGGTGGGGTATACAAATGCCGGAAAATCAACAATTATGAACAGACTCTTGAACTTGTCCGAAAGTGATGAGGAAAAGCAGGTATTTGAAGAGGACATGTTGTTTGCCACTCTTGATACTTCCGTAAGAAAGATTTCGACAGGTGATAAGAAGGATTTTCTTTTGTCCGATACGGTTGGATTTGTTGACAAGCTACCGCATTCGTTGGTAAAGGCTTTTCGTTCGACTCTTGAAGAAATAAAGTTCGCTGATCTTCTTATTGAGGTGGTGGATTATTCTGACGAGCATTACAAAGAACAGATGAGCATTACCGCGAATACGCTTCGGGAAATAGGAGTGGAAGATATTCCTATAATCCATGTTCTTAACAAAATTGATAAATGTCCGGAGAAAAATCACGACGCAGTATTGGGAGATACAACCTCTGACGAATACGGCATTTCCGAGGACAGAGTATATATTGCTGCCGCAAAATCACAGGGTCTTGATG
>R27__coassemble_1560_pt1 | contig 10269 bp, 6 predicted proteins | sample R27__metabat2_low_PE_046 | metagenome-assembled genome bin R27
GATGTTAAGATGTTCGAGGAAAAATATTCATTTTCGATAGAATCGGCATTCTATTGTGTCGGAGTATTTGCCGTAGACGATCCTGCCGAGAATTCGGAGCTTAATAAAACAATGATGGCCATATCCTTAAAGCAGATAGCCGAAGAGCGATTTAAAGGCAAAATCAGCATTTTGTCGACAAACTATTTGGATACGATAGTTGTTCTTGCAAGATTAAAGAGCACAGCGGAAGGTCCTGAATTTGAAAAGGAAATGGACAGAATATGTAAAGTTGCAGGTAAGTTGTTCGGTGTAGGCGTTATTGCAGGACTTGGAAGAATATACGGAAATGCCGAGAGTATTCATACCTCTTTCCTTGAAGCAAAAGATGCCTCATATTACAGAATGTTTATAGACAGTAATCAGGCACTCTGTATTACCGATGTCGAACCCATTGTAAACATTGATGATTATGTGGAAGAAAGTCAGATTCGTCATATTATTCGTGAATTGAAGATAGGTACAAAGGAATCCATTGAAAAAGAAATTCGCGATTTTATCGGAAAGCTTAAGAACAAATCTATTTCTCTTAAGCAGCTGTATTTTTTCTATACGGAATTCCTTGTTGAATTGTCAAAACTAATCAGAGGTCATCGAATAGAGGATCTTGAGAAAAATATATTGAATATTAATGCCGGTGAGGAAATGGCCGGTTTTTCATCTCTTGACAGTCTTGGAGACAGAATTCTTGAATTGTGTATTCCTGTTCATGAGAGGCTTAATTCCGAGCAAAAGGACAATACCAAGAGAATAGCTGATGCCGCTAAACAGTACATTTTGGATCACTACTCCGAGACAGGGTTGTCGGTGGACGATTTGTGTTCTCATCTGGGTGTGGGAGCATCCTATTTTTCATCGGTATTTAAAAAGGATACGGGTATTAGCTTTGTAACATATCTTACGGACGTCAGAATGAATGAAGCAAAGAGACTTCTTGATACAACAGATGAAAAGAGCTACGTTATCGCCGGAATGGTGGGATATGACGAACCTAATTATTTCAGCTATGTATTTAAGAAGCATTTTGGTGTTTCACCTTCGAAATACCGTCAAAAGGATTAACGGATTTGAAAGAAAGATACTCTCGAATTGTTGAAAAATTGAAGAAAAGCATTCAGGAAAGCAGTTTGCAGTGGACGATTTCTTTGTCGTACACTTTTATTGCCATGATTAGTATTGTATTTATGGCCATTTCTTTCTACAACTATTCGATGAAAGCACTTCGCGAAAATACCATTGAACAGAACAAACAGATATTAAATCAGGTCAGCTGGAATCTTAATTCATTTTTGAGGAATATGATGAGCATTTCCGATACCATGTGCTACAACGTCATTAAGAACAAGGATTTGACGGAAAAAGTTATTGATTCGGAGATGGAGCTGCTTTATGAGGCAAACAAGGATAATCTTGCAAGTATAGTTTGTGCTACGGAGGACGGAGCGATTATTGCCGCAGCTCCCGCTTCTTCACGTAAATCAGGTATTAATCTTCAAAGTGAAGAATGGTTTACACAGGCATTGGATAAAATTGAAAATCTTCACTTTTCCACACCGCATGTTCAGAATTTGTTTGAGAACAGTAATTACAGATATTACTGGGTAGTATCCTTAAGCAGAGGTGTTGAACTGACATATCTCGGAAATGTTAGAAAAGGTGTATTTTTGGTTGACATGAACTACAGCGGAATAGAGCGAATGTTTTCCAAGGCAAATGACAGCGGTGTCGGATATGTATATCTGTGCGATCAGGACGGAGAGATTATTTATCATCCCAATCATAAAGCCCTGTATTCGGGTTTGATAAAGGAAAACAATAAAGAACATGTACTTCATGAGGATGGTAATTTTTCCGAGAAATTTGAGGGTGAAAAGCGAGAAATTGCAATTAAAACAGTTGGATACACCGGCTGGAAAATTGTCAGTGTTGCACCGGTAAGTCAAATGTTCTTTGATGCGGACCAGCTTAGAATATTCATGATTTTAGTGGCAGCAATGATTCTTATATTGTCGATACTGGGTAATTATCTTATATCAATCGTTGTAACAGATCCTATCAGAAAACTGGAAAAATCACTTAATTATCTGGAAGAGGGAACTATGGATGAGGATGCTATTTATAATGGAGGTTCTTCGGAAATAAGGCATCTTTCAAGAACAATTAAATCTATGATACGGCAGATGAAAAAGCTTACGGATGATATGGTACTTGAGCAGAAGGAGAAGAGAAAGAGTGCTCTTGATGCATTGCAGTCACAGATTAATCCGCATTTTCTGTACAATGCCCTTGATTCGGTTATATGGATGATAGAGGGAGAACGGTATAAGGATGCTATTTCCATGATTACCGCTTTGTCAAAGCTCTTCAGAATATCATTAAGTAAGGGAAATAACGTAATAACAATACATGATGAAATAGAGCACGCAAAGAACTATCTCAACATTCAGCAGTTCAGATTCAGAAATAAGTTCACGGCCAATATTGAGGTGGATCCGGCCGTGGAAAACTGTGCAACAATAAAGCTGATTGTTCAGCCTCTGCTTGAAAACGCCATCTATTATGGTGTTGAGCATATGGACGGAGACGGAGAAATTAATCTGAAGGCTTATGAAAAGGACGGAGATGTTTATATATCCGTATCTGATAACGGAATGGGTATTCCCGAGGAAACCATGAAAACACTCTTAACCGATAAGGCAAGAAGCAGAGGAAGAGGTTCGGGAATCGGCCTTTGGAATGTTAATCAGCGAATCAGCCTCTACTTCAAGGGAGATTACGGACTTAGCATAGAAAGTGAACTTGATGAGGGTACAACCGTAACCATTCATCTTCCCAAGACTTCGATAGAAGAATATCGTAAGGAGGAGCCGTCATGAGAATAAAGGACAGTGATAAAAGGGTTCTGATGGCAGTAGTCCTCGTTATATTGTTTGTGATGATTATTATAGTCGGATTATTCAGACCCGATAAAGAAAGTACGAAGAAGGTTTCCTTGATTTTGTACGGAAATAATCTAAAGAGATGGGAGAATCTCATTCAGGGAGCGGAACTTTCCGCTGAGGAATCAGATGCAGAGATTAATACTGTTTATATGTCAGGCGAGTCCGACTATTCCGAACAAATCGGAATAATACAAAGGGAAGTATCAAACGGTGCCGATGCTCTTGTGATTGCCGCCTGTGATTCCGAAGAAATCGGAAAATACATTGATAAATCAAAAATCAACCTCCCCGTGATTTTCGTGGAAACGGGTGTAGATTCAAAACAGGACAGAACATGCATATGCGCCGATGATTATGAGATGGGATATGAACTTGGAAAATCCATCGTAGAAAACGAAAATCCCATAGTAAAAGTTGCAATAGTATCCGACGGAACGGAAAGAAACAGTATAAGTAAAAGAGAACAGGGAGTAATGGATGCTATTTCGGATTACGTAAATAAAGTGGTTATCTGGGAGAGGAATCCCAATGAAGAAGACCTGACTGACAGAGTGTTCCTTCAAAGAGAAATCGTATCCGAGGCTGTGGATGTAATTGTGACTTTGGATAATACCATGACAGATTCTCTTATGGACGCTTTGGATAATTTGAGAAAGACTTCAAAGGTTTATTCGATATCCACATCGAATCAGGCAGTGTACTGTCTTGATCATAAAATGATTAAAATTCTTGTTCATCAGAATGAGTTTAGCATAGGCTATATCGGAACAAAGTATGCAATTGACAGTAAATCCGCAAAAAAGGAATACTCCGATGACAGTATTTTCTACAAGGCGGTTAGTAAGGATGATATGTATGATTATGACAATCAAAAGCTTCTGTTCCCGTTTGTTAAGTAAAAAGCAGATAGCGGTATTTATCGTAATTTCAATATTGGCATCCGTATCTTTAGAAGGATGCAAAAAGGTATCTTTTCGCGAAGAAAAGACTGAAATCAGTGTAGGTGTATGCATATTTGATGAGTATGACACCTTTGTTAATTCTGTGGCGCAAAGTATGGAAAACTGGTGCAGACAGAAGGAAAAGGAAACAGGAATCAGATGTGTGTTTTCTGTGGAAAGTGCCATGGGAAGTCAGTATACCCAGAATGATCAGGTTGAGAAATTCATCGCTTCCGGAGTGGATGTGTTATGCGTAAACCTTGTGGACAGAACGGATGCAACGCTTATTATTGATAAGGCTATGGCAAGTGATACACCGGTCGTATTCTTTAACCGAGAACTTGTAGAAGAAGATTTGGAAAGATGGGATAAGCTTTATTATGTAGGAACTTTGGCCGAGCAATCCGGGCGTATTCAGGCGCAGATTATCAGAGAAGATCTTGCAGATTCAAGAAAGCGAAGAGAAATTGATGTCAATAAAAACGGAACAATTCAGTATGTAATGCTGGAAGGTGAAGCCGGTCACCAGGATACTCTTGTCAGGACACAGGTTGTAACGGACGAACTGAAAAAGGCCGGAGTTTCGCTGGAAAAGCTGGGTGATGAGTATGCCAATTGGAGTAAAGATCAGGCAAAGAGTAAGATGAAAGCTCTTATGGAACGATACCCTTTCCAGATTGAAATGGTTATTGCCAATGATGATAATATGGCGCTGGGCGCTTTAGAAGCACTTGAAGAAGGTGATTATCCTACAAATCCGTATGTTTATGGAATAAACGGAACATCGGAAGCTCTGGAGGCTATCAGAACAATGAGGCTTGACGGAAGCGTCTATTACGATACAAAGGATATGGGAGAGAAAATCATGGGAATTGCTTATTGCCTTGCAATGGATACGGAAATCCCCTCAAATATTGAATTATCTTTCGGAAAATATGTTTTTCTGCCCTGCAGCAAAATCACGTATGATAATGTGAGGGACTATTTATAAATATTTTTGTAATTTTTCTTTGCCTTTATGGTATAATCAAAAATACCTATGTACAATATGTAGTATTTTGAAGATTTTTTTAATAAGGGGATATAATGAATACATATAAGGTAATCGGAATGAGGTGTCAGGGCTGCGTTCATGGAGTTGAAGCGGCTGTGTCAAAGGTTGAGGGAGTAACAAAAGTAAACGTTAATTTGTTAATGAATTCCATGCAGGTTGAGGGAGATGTTAATCCCGAAGCTGTAATTAAAGCTGTGGAAGATGCCGGTTTTAAGGCATCCCTCAATAATGAGGACAATAGCTCTTTAGCAGAAACAAATGATGATTCCGGATCATTTGAAGAGTCGGGGTCGTTTTCCGAAGATGATGACAAGAGTGTTCTTGGCGGCATGATAAAGCGTCTTATCGCTTCTGTTGCTATTCTCATATTTATTCTCTATTTTTCTATGGGAAGAAAGTTGTTAATGCTTCCTCTTCCTGATTTTTTCCGTCAAAGGCAGGTACTTATATATGCCATAGAAATGGTTCTTTCTCTGGCAGTAATTATTATTAATAAAGAGTTCTTTATTAGCGGTTTTAAGAGTCTTCTTCATAAGAAACCGAATATGGATACTCTTGTATCATTGGGAAGTTTGACGGCATTTTTATACAGTGCCACCGTTTCTGTATATTATCTGTTTTACTACGGAAATCTGACGGAGTATGTCGGTGAAGATGAGATTTATTTTGAGTCTTCGGCTATGATTCTTACTCTGATTTCAATAGGAAAAATACTGGAAGAAAGAGCAAAGGGAAAGACAACCAATGCAATCAAAAACCTCAGTGACTTGTCTCCCAAAACGGCTCTGATTCTTACTGATGACGGAGAAAAGGAAGTTCCCATAAATGAAGTTAAAATCGGAGATTTATTTGTACTTAAGCCCGGTATGAGTGTTCCTGTGGACGGTGTGATTGAATCGGGAACAAGTGCTGTTAATGAAAGTTCTTTGACCGGTGAATCGTTACCTGTTGATAAAGAGCCGGGAATGACGGTGAGTGCGGCAACTATCAACATGTCGGGATTTTTGACATGCCGTGCTACGAATGTGGGAAAGGATACGACTTTCTCGCGCATTATTGAAATGGTAACGGATGCGGCCGCAGGAAAAGCTCCCATAGCAAAGGTTGCGGACAAAGTATCGGGCGTATTTATTCCTGTTGTTTTGATACTGGCTGTAATTACTTTTGTTTTGTGGATGATTATGGGCGAACGAGTGGGATTTGCACTGTCAAGAGCAATTTCCGTGCTGATAATCAGTTGTCCTTGCGCATTGGGACTTGCTACACCCGTCGCAGTTATGGTCGGAAACGGAGTTGGAGCAAGACACGGTATTCTGTTTAAGACGGCGCAGGCGCTGGAGAATACAGGTCGTACACAGATAGTTGTTTTGGATAAGACAGGTACGCTTACAACCGGTTCACCGAAAATCACGGATGTAATCAGTACAAAGGATGATATTGAACATCACGATTTGCTCTTGTCGATAGCTTATTCTTTGGAGTCAAAGAGTGAACATCCTCTTGCAAAAGCAATATGCGATTATGCTAAAAAGAGATATCTTAATACCTTTGATACTTCCAATTTTGTCGCTACTCCGGGAAAAGGTGTTAAAGCCGATATTGATATTAACGGAGAGGTAAGAACAATATTCGGCGGAAACGAATCGTACATTAAAGCCGCCCTGGCCGGTAATGAAAACGGAGATGAAAAGATTGAATTTGAGAGCGGATTTTCCAGAATTATAAAGGGACTTGTAGCAGATGGTAAGACTCCCCTGATTTTCTCTTCGGATACAGGACTCTTAGGCGTGATAGCCGTTGCCGATGAAGTAAGAGAAGGCAGTAAAGAGGCTATTGAGATATTCCACAAGGAAAACCTCCATGTATGTATGGTTACGGGAGACAGACTTGCCACTGCGGAAGCTGTCGGACGTGAGGTGGGAATTGCCATGGATGAAGTAATTTCCGATGTTTTACCCGATGATAAGGCAAGTATTGTTGAGAAGCTTAAAGAGACAGGTAAAGTTGCCATGATAGGTGACGGAATAAATGACGCACCGGCGCTTACCTGTGCAGATACAGGAATAGCAATCGGTGCGGGAACTGATGTAGCTATGGAAGCGGCAGATGTTGTTCTTGTACAGAACAATCTTGTAACCGCTATAGATGCAATAAGATTGTCAAAAGCTACGCTTTCGATCATACACCAGAATCTTTTCTGGGCTTTTGCATATAATATTGTCGGAATTCCTCTTGCGGCGGGATGTTACTACAAGGCCTTCGGATGGCTTCTTAATCCCATGTTTTGTGCTGCCGCAATGAGTATTTCAAGTATTTTCGTAATTACAAATGCTTTAAGGCTGTTCAGTTTTCGAACAACGGAGTTGAAAAATATCTCTCAGCCGTATCAGGAAGAACAGTAACAACAGTTTTTCCTTTGCCAAGCTTTTTGGCAAGCCTAAGTGCTGCCGCAACATTGGTACCGGATGAAATACCGCACATGAGACCTTCCTTTTTGGCAAGGTCTTTTGCTGTTTGTAGGGCTTCTTCATCTGAGATGATGGCAATGTCGGAATAGATTTTCTGGTTAAGTACGGCAGGAATAAGACCGTCGCCTATACCCATCTGAATATGTTCACCTACCGTTCCGCCTGCAAGGATTGCAGCATTTTCAGGCTCTACTGCCCAAATTGTAATCTGAGGATTGAGGGCTTTTAAGGTTTCTCCTATTCCCGTGATGGTACCGCCTGTTCCTATACCTGAGCAGAACCCGTCAATAGGTCCCGCAATTTGTTCTAATATTTCCAGTCCTGTGTGATGGCGATGAACAGTGGGATTTGCTTTGTTCTCAAACTGTTGGGGAACAAAAACCTTCGGATTTTCAGCTTTCATCCTTTCGGCTGTTTTAACACATTCATCAATACAGTCACCTATATTACCTTCGTCATGGATAATAACAACTTCAGCACCGTAGTGCTCAACAAGAAGTCTTCTCTCATGGCTTACCGAGTCCGGCATGATAATAATAGTTTTATATCCTTTAACAGCGCCGACAAGAGCCAGACCGATGCCCTGATTTCCACTTGTGGGCTCGACTATTATCGAATCGGGCTTAAGGATTCCCTTTTCTTCCGCATCAAGAATCATGTTGTATGCTGTTCTTGTTTTTATTGAACCTCCGACATTCAGTCCTTCGTATTTTACAAGTACTCTTGCACTGTTTTCGGGAACCATGTTTCGAAGTTCTATTATCGGTGTATGTCCGATTGCTTCCAAAATATTGTTATATACCATAGATTTATCCTTTCAAATGAATGCTCACATAACCAAAATTATATCACACCAAGTCAAGAGCGACTCGCACTATTCTTTTTCGGTGAAATATTATATAATTATATGCGAAAATCTAGGGTTTGGGCCCTATGCCGGGAGGATACAATATGAAACGAAAGTGGTATGAATGGTTTCTGACTATAGTATATTTTGCGATGGTCGGATTATGTGTATATCTTAATTTCACACCGGGACATAAGGAAAGCACGGAGAGCATAGCAGTTAACGGCATTATGTTTGTAATTGTTGCGATTGTTTTTCTTTCATCGGATTTCGGCAGCTTTTTCCCCATGAACTCGATAATAAAAGATTTGAAGAGTGCTACGGAAAAAATCAGACAGGATGCAATGAATTCGCATGCATATCTCTGGGAGCCCTACCAGTCAAGTAATATTAAGCTCTTCAAGAATGAAAAACTTACATCTTTGTTTCAGGATTTCATTTTTGAACTGAACAGAGCAGAAGACGCGCAGAATGCGTATTACAGGGCCAATATTGATGATTACATCAATGAGGATCTTGTTGATAAAACAATGCACAGAAATGAGCTCAATCAGATTCCGGGTATGCTTACGGGTCTCGGAATTCTTGGTACGTTTATAGGTTTGTCTTTGGGACTTCAGAGCTTTAATACAGGTACAACGGCTCAGATGACAGAGAGTATCGAACCGCTTATGAACGGTATCAAAGTGGCTTTCCACACATCAATTTACGGTATGATTTTCTCGCTTACTTACAACGCTATTTACAAGAAAAAACTGTTTGAGGCAGAGGAAGCGGTTGATAATTTCGTAGGTGCATTTAAGAAATATGTATTACCGGATTCCGAGAACAACGGAATGAATCAGATTATTTCGCTTCAGAAAGAGCAGCTTAGTGCAATCAACAATATGTACTCAAGCATTGCTGATGAAATGGCTCGGATTATCAATCCTCAGTATGAGAGAGTTGTCAGAGCACTGAATGAATTCCAGACAGTTACGGTAAGAAACGAAACAGAAGCCGTTAAGAAGATTGTTGAAATATTTATTGATGAAATGAACAAATCTCTCGATGAATCCTTTGAAAGGATTTCTCAGGCTGTGGGAGCACAGTATCAGTCACAGCAGCAGAATGCGGCACTTATGCAGCAGGTTCTTAAGGAAACCGGTAGCAATGCCGTTAACTTAAACGGAATCAATCAGGAAACAAGCAGACTTATTGATACACTTAATCACTATTCCGAAAGCATTCAGGCTATTCAGAACAAGCTGCAGGATACTTTGTCATCATTAAGAACTCAGGATAATGCCAGCCATGACCTTCTGATACAGGAGAAGAACATGCTTATGGAGCAGGCTAATCTGGTAACCGGATTTAGAGCGGCAATTACCGAAATGGTGGCTTATTCAAAGGACACCAATGAGAGAACAAATGATGCGGTTAATGAAATGACAAACGGAATAGATTACATTAAGCGAGAAATCGACAGACAATCCAGAAAGATGGATATTTAGAAAGGCCATATATGAGAAACAGGAAAAAATCGAGAGTAGATGAAGAAACTACATATTGGCTGTCCTATTCGGATATGATGGCAGGACTTCTTCTTACCTTTGTCCTGATTATTTCGCTTACCGTACTTAGATCCAAGATTCAGTATGATGAGAAGCAAAATGAGCTTGCCGGAAAGGAGCAGGAACTCATCATTCAGTCTCAGGAACTGGAAAATGAGCGACTTACCATAGAAGAGCAGGAAGCAAAGCTGAATGCCCAGGAACTTAAGCTTTCCGAACAGGAAGGGGAGCTTTTGTCACAACAGCAGAAGTTAATTCTTCAACAAGAAAGGCTGGAAGAGCAGGAACAACTTCTCGGCGAACTCAAAAAGCTTATGGGAGAGCAGCAGGCGAAGCTTGATAACATTATCGGTATCAGGGCAGACCTTATTGAAGATTTAAAGAGGGAATTCGAACACTCGGATTTGTCTAATAAAGTGGATGAG
>R27__coassemble_1678_pt1 | contig 9757 bp, 6 predicted proteins | sample R27__metabat2_low_PE_046 | metagenome-assembled genome bin R27
TGCAAGTCTGAAAATTGAGAGGTTGGGGAATGGAAAATTTGGTTTGTAGTATCAGGTTGATATAGTAAATGCAGGAAAGAGGTGTTGACAGAATGAAAGTGTAACTAAAATGAGAAAATTGGTCACCAGAACGTAACGAAATGGAGGTAGAATTGATACTCAAAGGCAGTTTTTGCGCGTGATTTAGTTAAAAATTATTAAGCATCATAACTTTTCCTTATATTTCTAATCCGAATTAAGATTTTTTTTGCTATATTTGCACTTGATTTCTCGTAATCGTCGTTTGAAACAGCAAGGGTGAACGTGTTCGCTACCGCTGGAACAACAACCTCGATGAAGACACGCCGAGTTGCATTCTCATGGTAACAGTGGATGTGACGGATGGGTGGGTAAAACGAGATTTCAAGACATAATAAGGCGTTTATCATACGCTCTGTTTAAGACGTGTCGTAATCTAGCAAATTCGAAATTATTGTCTTGAACTTAGCAACGGTAGATGTCCCGGGTGTGATCTTTCGCAACCGACATGTTCCTATTAAGGGAGTATTGTACCCATACGGGTGCAACATTTTTCGTAAATATAGGTTTCGTGTTGTAGGTGAATCCTCATACGGCGTGGCTTCTGACGTTGTCTGTTCAACAATAATAGGCAATGCTAGAGCCTCGACACGTGGAATGGACAGCAGTTCGATTCCACGTCTTTTTTATGCCCAAAAGTTAGATATTTATGACAATATAAATATAGGCGGAATCCGAAAAGCCCGAAAAGAGTAGGAAGAATTTTAATTCTATACCACTATGGCACAGAATGAAGCTCTTTACGCTGAAGTTGAGGCTCGTCTCGACGCAAGCGAGTGTCAGGCAGAGTGGTGTGACCATTGCAATGAGGGTCACCCAGCTCCACTTGACTAACATTTAAAAGTTCATCGCTATGACAATATTCAAGAACATATACGTAACATTTAAAGTAACGCTGAGATGCAATCTGGCGTGTAGCTATTGCTATGGGCGTGATAATCATGCGCAAGGTGCAGAGATGAACGATGAGGAAATCAAAAGCGGACTTGAGTTTGTATGCAAGTATGCTTCTGCAGTGGCTGCTAAACACGTCACTGTTTGTTGGCATGGCGGTGAACCTTTCTTGCTAACCAAAAGACTACCAGATATTCTGGAATACGCCAATGCACTATTTGCAAGATATGGTCTTAAGGTATCACATGGAACCCAAACAAATGCTACGCTACTTACTCCTAAGACATACGACCTTGTCAAGCACTATTTTGACGGTTTTGTGGGGGTAAGTATCGATTTATTCAGTTCCTACAGAAAATTTCCTTCTGGTAAAGACTCGCAGGAAATAGCCATTCACAATATTGATGCTGCACTGTCAGAGGGAATACGATGCGGAGTCATAAACCTGTTGACGAAGGATAACGTAGAGAGAATAGATGACATTTATGATTTCTACAAAGTGCGAGACATGAATGTTCGCCTTGCAAGGGTTTTCCCTATCAGCGACACCGAAGATACCGCATCGTCCATGTACCTGACTGACGAAGAGTATGCAAATGCTATGATTCGTTTTTTTGACAGATGGGTTAATGATCCGCAACCTGCCAACAATACAGATATCGTAAAACTTGTGGCAGACTTGCTTCTCGGCACCCCTTCCATCTGTCTCCGCGAGCCAAACTGTCATGAGCGGTATATGGCATTCAGTCCCGGTGGTGACATTTTTTCTTGTGCGGAATTTGATGTTCCTGAATCTGTAATCGGTAATTTTCTGGAACAGACACCTGAGGAATTCATAAATTCTGACGCAAGAGCAAAGATAGCCCAGAAAGCACCAATCCCAGAGAAGTGTCACGAATGTATTTACAATCCCACATGTCATGGAGGCTGTTTTAGAGAGCGTTTCATGCTGGGATACCCTTACAGGTGTGAGAGCAATAGGATATATTGGAACCATATAGTGAAATGGATAGAAACAAAAGGAGGCTCTCTATACTGCCTTCATAACAAAACGGTTGAGGAGAAGAGAGCATTGCTCAACAATCTGCTAAAAAGGAGCGTATGAAGAGTATTTTATTTATCATTCCATGGTCAGGTTTCTATATCGGGAGAAAAGAAAGTAATTTTGCCGATGAGCCCGAAAGAGCCCCAGAAGGGGTTGTTGGTCTTGCTTCCTATCTCTCAAATAAAGGTGCATCGGTTAGGATTGCAGACATGCAACAGATGTTGAGATACAACAGTGGAGACGATGTCAAGACACTTTCTGACCTATGGACAATATGCCAGACATTTAAACCGGATATTGTCGGATTCTCGTTTTTCACCGCTCGTTTCAAATATGCCAAGGACATCTTTGACTATCTCACTCAGTGTTATGATACAGAGAAAAAGCCTCTTATGATAGCAGGAGGAGTACACCCTACACTATTACCACGCGAGACCTTGTCAGAGATTCCATTTGATGCACTCATAATAGGTGAAGGAGAGATTCCACTATTGCAACTCCTCAAAGGAATAGACTATCACAATATAAAAGGATTCTTCACCGCAGATTCAGAAAAGGCAGAAAAGGCAGATGTAATTACTAATTTAGACGACCTGCCTTTCCCTGATTGGAGCCTTATCGAAATAGACTTCTATAATCGTCCCAGCCATCAAATATCAAATACCGTCTTACATCGGGTTATGCCGATAACGTTCGGTAGAGGCTGCAACTATCGGTGTAACTTCTGTGCTCACAACTGTTTCCTTTTTGCGCGATGCCATTCAGCTGATTATTTCATAGATAAGATGAGACATGTAGAACGTCAATGTGGTGTCAAGACCTTTATCATACAAGACAGTTCGATAGGAAACTTCAGAAAAGTATGGGAAGAAGTATGCAATATCCTCATCGAAAATGGTACTCCTTATCAATGGTGGGCAAACCTTCGTGTCAATCAGGTTGACGAAGATTTTCTGGAACTTCTGAAACGTGCTGGTTGCATCAAACTGTTTTTCGGTTTTGAGTCAGGAAGTCCTCGCATACTGGAGAAGATGAACAAACGAATCACCGTAGAGCAATGTCGCAAGGCTGCAGAATTATGTCATAAGATAGGTCTTAACTTCTATGCCAGTTTTATCATCAACTACTTTGGAGAGACAGAGGAAGACATCTTGTTGACGGAGCAACTAATACGTGAGACCAGACCAACGTCACTTGCCATTAACAGATTCTCGCCTGTACCCGGTTCTGTAGATTTTGACAACAATGCCAATATTATCATGCCGCATATCAATAGCATAGAGGATTGGACCACCCTTGGAATGCTGAACTTTAAGATGCTTATGGGGGATATGACGGAAGAACGCTACAAATATTGGGAGAAGCATTTGAGATCACTAAAAAAATATATCAACAGCCATGAAGGTGATACAAAATAGCAGGAATATCAATAGCCACTCTGCCGTACCGCATATGTGCAAATGGTCGGTATGGAATAACAGAATAGACATTACAGATAATTGCCTCGTGCTATTCAATGCATACACTCATGGTGCTGTATTGATGGAGAGTGCTGAATATACAGATCCTACATCCCTGGATGTAGCAGACAAGGAGATGCTACATGCAAATGGTATTCTTGTAGATGCTGAAATTGACGAAAAAGCAAGATGGGCAGAGGAGTACGACAGAGGGCGAAAGGATATGTCTTATATTGATCTGACAATCATGCTTACTGAAGATTGTCAGATGAGGTGCCAGTATTGCTTTGAAGGTTCGAAGAAGAAAAACACTATTCGTGAGACAACCATCGAACGAGTATTGGCGTTCTTAAAACGCTATGTAGGCGTATGTAGCCGATTACGTGTCACTTGGTTCGGTGGAGAACCGTTGATAGCTTATAAGCATCTGAAATCGATGACAGGGAAACTGATTGATTTCTGCAGAGAGAACGACATCAGTTATTCTGCTGATATTACAACCAATGGATATGCCATGTCGCCTACAAGATGCCACGAATTGGTGCATGAGCTTAACGTAAAGCGGTTTATCATTACTATTGATGGCCCAGAGAGAATTCACGAACAGCGCAGACCTTTGGTGACAAAGAGACCGACATTCAATGTTATAATGCGAAACATAGAAACATTGATAGAAAACGGAGCCTTCGTGTCAATACGAATGACAATAGACCGAGGCAATGTTGATTATGTGCCTGAGTTTCTCAATCATCTGGCTGAGAGTCCTTTGAAAGGACGTGTTGCTCTTACCTTCTGCAGAACAATCGACTATAATTTCACGCCCGATAATATAAAGGAATTACTGTTCACGGAGAGAGAGTTCACGGATGTGGAGTGGTACTTGATTCAGCATGCACATAAACTTGGAATTTTGCGCTACCATTTTCCACATTCTGCACCTTTGGGAGGTTGCCTGCGTCAGGGAGATATCGTTGTTGGTGTTGACGGAGAGGTTTATAAATGCCTGGATACTCTCGGAGACGAAAGATGGATAATAGGAAATATTGATGACGATAGAAATTCTCCTGAATGGTTGAAGAGATGGCATCAATGGACTCCTTTTGACAACGGCAAATGTACTAGCTGTCCGTTGGTGCCGCTATGTAATGGAGGATGTCCGCACAATGCGTTGTTTGACGACAAACGACACGGAACGGATACAGGATGTCCTGATTGGAAAGGGAATTATAAACGTCAGATCAAGTCTTTAATCCTAGAGAACTATGAAAAGTTTTAACAAACCATACAAAGCAGATACTGCACAGGGTACTTTGAATCGTATCAAAACCATCATTTCAAAGCATTCAATTCCCGTGCAGGAACAGAAGTTAGGGGATGACAAACGTTTTTACTCTTGCAGGATTTTTCTATCTCATGATGACGACAGTTCGATAGGAACAAACGGCAAGGGTATGAACAGAGAGTATGCTATGGCAAGTGGTTATGCAGAGCTTATGGAACGTTTCCAGAATCGTGTGATAGTATATCCTAATCCGGCAAGCATTAATGCTCCATGCCGATTTTTTCCTGATGAAAAACCTTATCATTGGGAGAAGAGCGAGATAATAGAAAATGTTCGAAGATTTGTTCCGCGCGTGATGGTTTCAGACTCATTGGAGGTGGATAAAGTTGACGGAGTCAGCATACCTTTCTATCATGTCAATACGGCAACAACAGTACAAGTACCTTATTCATTAATAAGATGGGTTAACGGCTCAAATGGAATGTGTGCTGGCAATATTCGGGAAGAAGCGCTGATTCAAGGGTTTTGTGAAATCTTTGAACGTTACAGTATGCAGATAATGTACTGCAAGGAAATAGTTCCTCCTGAGGTGCCGCTATCCGTGTTTGAAGGCACAGAAGTTCTTGAACGTCTCTATGAACTTCGTGACAATCATGGTATGGAATTTTCTGTTAAGGATTATTCTCTGGGCGAGGGATTTCCTGTGATAGGATTATTACTTTTCAATAACGATAAATCGAAATACATCCTTCATCTTGGTGCTGACCTAAATCCAGAGATAGCGCTTGAACGTTGCTATACGGAGGTCTTTCAAGGATATACTGCAGAAACGCTGAAATTTGAGAATGATGTCAACGACTGTGAGAAATTTGACACCTTCAATGAGTTCAAGAGAAGTCTTATGCACGGTCGTGGCAAACAACATAGCAAATTCTTTACATCCAAGCCTTCATACTCATATAAAGGTCATACAACAATTCCTATAGGTGGAAGTTTCAAGGAAGACTTGCATAATATTTGCAATTGGATTATAGCTAAGGGATATGATATCTACATCAGAGATAACTCCTTCCTTGGTTTTCCCTCACTACATATCGTTGTTCCAGGATTGTCAGAGATAGACCATACCTTCTGTAACCTGAATAAAAGGATTAGTCACATGCAACTGACAGAGAACAGGATGGATCCTCTCTTGAGGTTGACCACTCTTAACGATGCTGAATGTTACGAGACCATTGCCTATCTGAACAGAATGGACAAGGATGTAATTAACTTGTTTGCAAGAAATTCACACCCGAATAATTCCGTAAACAGACATCTGTTACTTATGTTTTTATACGTTAAGGTCGGAAACCGACAGGAAGCTGCAAAGTGCATAGAGGCATATGTAAAGCATTGTAAGACCAAAGGGTTGACAGTCAGACCATACTATGAAAGAATGCTTGACATCATATATGGCAGAAACATTAAAGACATTACATCTTCTGACTATAAGATAGCAAAAGCATTTCTCGATCATCCAGAAAAAGCACTACATGCTATAGACACTCCGAAATGTTTTGATTGCGAAAAGTGTACGCTGGCTAATGGTTGCAGATATACTCTGCTAAAAAATATAGAGGACATTACACAGTGTGCTATGAAGAAATATGTTTTTGATCAGACTTTATTATCCAACTTATTCATATAATGGAGAAAGATATAGTCAATAGTATCGACAGCAAGAAAGATGACATTCATCATCCGCAATTGACTTCACTTGAGATAATCATTACGTCAAAGTGCAATGAAAGGTGCATACACTGTTATATACCCAATCAGGAGAAAGATGTAGCCACAATCCTTGACAAGGAACAGATAAAGGATGTGGTCAGACAGTTCCGGGAGATGAACGGCACTAAAATAAACTTTTCGGGAGGAGAACCGTTACTCCATCCTGACATCCTGGAAATGCTAGAGTACTGCACACAACAGAATCTGAAAGTGTCGCTCAACAGTAATATGCTCATGCTCACAGAGGAGATGGTTAAGAAACTCAAATCATTACATCTCTTCTATATTCAAGTGTCGCTATATTCCATGAACCCAGAGATACATGACACTATAACGAGCAGAAGGGGATCCTTCGACAGAACATGTCGTAGTATAGAACTACTGGTCAAAAATGACATCAACGTTATATTATCATGTCCCGTTATGAAGGAAAACTGCGACTCTGTTTCTGCCATCCAAGCTTATGCAGAAAAGTTAGGGATAGATTGCTATTTCGACCCTATAATGATGGCACAGAACAACGGTAACAGTAACAACCTTAGGAATTGTCTTACTGCGGAAGAGACCAAACGGGTCATAAAGCAGATGATTAAGGGCAATCCTGTGTTTATGGACGCTATCAGACAAGCACCTTCCCACAAGGAGTTGATGAATTTGAAGTTTGCCCACCGATGGAGTTCATGCCAGATTATGTCCAGCAGCCTATGTCTTGATGCAGATGGAACATTATATCCATGTCCAGGATGGAACAGCATGAAACTTGGCAATATCAAGCAAACTTCTCTCTGGCAGGTGTGGACATCGTCCCAACAAGCAAAGATGTTAAGAGCCATAAATCAGTATGAGTTTCCTAAGTGCAAGACGTGTACACTTCATAACTTCTGCGAGATGTGTGTTGTGTACAATGTTAACGAAACTGGAAGCATCAGCGATGTCTGCTCACGTTTTTGTATAGCAGCAGCTATACGCAAATCGGTGGTAGAGGAATTATATTTAGAAAATAGGTAACAATGGTCAAAGAACTTCTTGAAAAATATTGTAACACCACAAGTGTCAGTGGTTATGAAAAAGAGTCAACTGGGTTGTTTCTGGAAACGCTAAGAGATTGTTCGTGTGAGTGTACTATAGACCTCATGGGAAATGCATTTGCGTTTATTGGTAACAGAAATGCGCGTCCAAAGGTGGCGTTAGAAGCTCATGCTGACGAAATAGGCTATCAGGTACTTTATGTCAGTGAATCCGGTTATGTCTATATTCGCCAGAATGGTGGTATCGACGAGCAGTGCGTGCCTGGTACTCAGGTTATTATCACAACCCAAAATGGTGAAAAGATAAATGGTGTAATCGGAAAGAAACCGGTACACCTACTGACAATGGATGAGCGAAAATCCACCTACAAACTGCATCAACTTTGGGTTGATACTGGGCTTGATTCTTCTGAAGTAAAAAGACGTATATCCATAGGAGATACCGTGGCTGTAAATCCAAACATGGAGTGGCTTAGTGAATATAGAGTTACAAGTAAGGCGCTGGATAATAAAATTGGCCTCTATACTGTTACAGAAACATTGAGGCGTCTGTCAGAGCAAGACATTAACAATATAGTAGGAATAGCTACTGTTCAGGAGGAGGTTGGATGCAGAGGCGCGTTAGTTGCTGCCACAGCTTTGAATCCGGAGATTTCTATAACAGTCGATGTGGACTTTGCGACAGACGTACCAGATTGCCCTGCAAGTCATTATGGAAAAATATCATTGGGCGATGGTGTAGTGATACAACGCAACCTTGACTGCGATACAGCTTTAAGCTATGAGCTTGAAAATATAGCCAAAGAAGCAGGCATACCATATCAGATTTCTACGCGAACACATGCAAGCGGTGGTAACAATGCCTCACGCATTCAACTGGCTCAGCAAGGCATACGTACGCTTGCTCTCAGTATTCCTTGTCGTTACATGCATACTCCTGTAGAGATATGTGATATACGTGATGTTGAGGCAGCAATTAACCTTGTTTTGATGTTTTGTAAAAGTCTGAATTTATAAGACATAAGTTTATAACCCTCCTACACGAACCCGATACGGGTGCGTGTAGGGGATTTTCTTTGTGGTTGAATTATACTTTGCAGTATATCCGATTTGCTGATGGTAAAATCGTCACACCGAGTAGTAGTCATGATGCGGTTGGCATGGTTTATAACAACTGACTCTGCCAACTGACGTATGACTCGGGCATTGCCAAAGTCTTTGTCTTTGTTTAGCCACATTTCATGAATATGCTGTTGGAGAGTAGCGCCAGCATCTTGTGCTACATCTAATGACATCTTACGGAAAGCATTTGTAGCTACATCGATGAGCATTTGCTCTGATGGTCCCGTGAACTCGATGATATTTTCGTCAGGTATGCGACTACGGAACCCGGGATTTACTTTGAAGAGTTCTATCATTTCTTCCTTATATCCTGCCATGATGATACACCTATCAGGTTTGTCGAAATGTTGCATAATCGTCTCAAGGATATGATAGCCAGGGTCGCGTTTGTCGACGCTTTGCTTGAAGCATTGGTATGCTTCGTCAAGGAAAAATACACCTCCTGCAGATTCGTTAAGCGCTTCTTTGGTGTTTTGTTCCTCTGCGCCATAATTCTGACCAACGAGATCTTCTCTGCGATATTCATTCACATGGTCGTATGACAGCAAACCTATGCTTTTGAGTATTTTCCCCATTTGCTTGGCAACAGTAGTCTTGCCTGTACCTGGAGAACCAAGGAACATGAACGTGAGATTTGGTTGAGGAAAAACACTCGTGTCAATACCGACAATCTCTAGCTTTTTCTTCCATTGGGCATAACGGCCAAGACGCAATAACTTCTCTTTGACATGTTCCATACCAACCATGTCATCAAGGAAGGAAAGTGAATTCTCGAAGTCTATTTCTTGCAACTTTGATTCCGTTTCCAATAATTCAATGCGCCTCTCTTCATCGTATTCCATATCCTCAAAGTCATTTATAAAGTCTTCTTCGTCATCTTCTTCAAAGTAACCGTCATCATCGTCTTTGCAATCGGAATCTTCTTCGACTATCGTTTCAAGATTATTATACTCGCTAGCTATGAATTCTTCAAGGACTTTACGAAACTCTTCATCACAGTTTGTCATCTCAGGTTTTACGATGTTTTCCTCACTAATCCCACTGTGTCCTTCTGATTGCAATAATGTATTTTCCT
>R27__coassemble_1698_pt1 | contig 9656 bp, 9 predicted proteins | sample R27__metabat2_low_PE_046 | metagenome-assembled genome bin R27
AAAAGAATTCTATGAAAATCACGGAAGAGTAGATTAATACAAGGAATTAAATCCCGGAAGTGTTGCATATTACGATGGCGTAATAAAAGTAGATTTATCATCCATCGATCCTATGATTGCAATGCCTTTCCATCCGAGCAATACATATACCATTGACGAAGTAAATGCTAATCTGGCTGATATTTTGCATGACGTTGAGAAGAAAGCACTTGTATCTCTTGACGGCCAGGTTGATTATAAGCTTACCGACAAAATCAGAGACGGCAAGTTCTACGTTGAACAGGGAATTATAGCCGGCTGTGCAGGCGGTGGCTTTGAAAATATTTGCGCTGCTTCCGATATTTTGGAGGGCAGCAATATCGGTGCGGATGAATTTACATTAAGCGTTTATCCTGCATCAATGCCGATTTATATGGAACTTATTAAGAACGGTTGTGCGGCAAAATTGCTTCAGACAGGTGCCGTACTTAAGACAGCATTCTGCGGTCCCTGCTTTGGTGCCGGTGATACACCTGCAAATAATGCATTTTCAATCAGACATTCAACCAGAAACTTCCCGAATCGTGAAGGAAGTAAGCTTCAGAACGGCCAGATTTCTTCGGTTGCTCTTATGGATGCAAGAAGTATTGCGGCAACAGCGGCCAACAAGGGATTCCTTACAAGCGCAACAAGAAGTATTGAAGCAGGAACACTTAAGAAATATAAATACTTCTTTGATTCAAGCATATATGCTAATCGCGTATTTGATTCAAAGGGTATTGCAGACCCTTCTCAGGAAATTCATTTTGGTCCCAATATCAAGGACTGGCCGGAGATGGAAGCTCTTCCGGAAAATCTGGTGCTTAAGTGTGTTTCGGAGATTCATGATCCTGTTACAACTACGGATGAACTTATTCCTTCGGGTGAGACTTCTTCCTTCAGAAGTAATCCTTTAGGTCTTGCAGAGTTTGCTCTTTCAAGAAAGGATCCTCTGTATGTGGGAAGAGCAAAGGAAGTTCAGAAGGCCGAGAAGGCCCGCATGAATGGAGAAAAGCCCTGCAGTGCGCTTCCTGAAGTGAAGGAAGTTATGGATACAATAAAGACATTATTCCCCGAGGTGGACAGAACCAATATCGGAATCGGAAGTACGATATTTGCGGTAAAACCCGGTGACGGTTCGGCAAGAGAACAGGCAGCAAGCTGTCAGAAGGTTCTCGGCGGTTGGGCAAATATTGCAAACGAATATGCAACGAAGCGTTACAGAAGTAATCTTATCAACTGGGGAATGCTTCCGTTCCTTATTGATGAAGGAGATTTGCCTTTTGCAAACCTTGACTATATCTTTGTACCGAATATCAGAAAGGCGATTGAAGATAAAGCTTCGGACATAGAGGCATATGTTGTTAAAGATAATAAGCTTTCCAAGTTTATGCTTCACATGGCAGAACTTACAGATGATGAACGTGAAATTATCCTGAAGGGATGTCTTATAAATTATTACGCAGGTTAATTATGGAAGAATACATTAAGTTAAAAGAGCTTGCTTCACATTTTGGACTGAATAAAGGTGATAAGGTATATGTCACAAGTGATGTAAAAGGTCTGCTGTATGATTTAATGCACCATGAAGATGATACGGATTTGAATATTCTGATTGATGCAATTATAGATATTATCGGGCCTGAAGGAACACTTGTGTTTCCAACCTTTAACTGGAGCTTTTGCGGCGGCACTCCCTTTGATTACTACAAAACACCTGCCAAGACAGGGTCTTTATGCAAGATAGCACTGGCAAGGGATGATTTTAAAAGGACAAAGCATCCGATATACTCCTTCTGTGTGTGGGGTAAGGACAAGGATGTTTTGTGTGCCATGGAGAATAAGAGCTCTTTTGGAAATGATTCTCCCTTTGCGTACATGGTTGAGCACGGCTACAGAAACCTCTTTATCGATAAAGACCTTCAGCATTCATTTGTGTTCGTTCATTATGTAGAACAATCGGTGGGACATCTACATTACAGATATTTAAAGGATTTTACGGCAGACTACACAGACGAAAACGGTATTACCGAAAAGCGCACATACGACATGAATGTCCGTGACCTTGATATGGATGTTGAGAATGTCATTTATGCCTTTGAAGATGAATTCATTGAAAAAGGTGTAATGCAGAGGTTTTATATCAACGACCTTGAGTACAAAATCATTGAACTAAAAGAAATGTACCCGATAGTTGCGGAAGATGTGCGTCATAACAGAAGCCGCAGAATTTGTTCATACATTGGACAGGATAATCCTCTTTTTGATGAAGGAAAGAAGATGTTTGATTTAGTAAAGGAGCTCTTTCCGATTTGTCGAAGTATTACCGGCGACGGTGTAAGGAAGACCTTTGAGATTCTGAAGAAAACCGTACCCGATATGGAGCTTTTCGAAGTTTGCAGCGGGACAAAAGTTTTTGACTGGACAATTCCCGATGAATGGAATATTAAGGACGCCTATATTGAGAATGAAGCAGGAGAAAAAATAGTTGATTTTAAAGTCAATAATCTCCATGTTCTCGGCTACAGTGTTCCTGTGGATAAGTGGGTCAGCCTTGAAGAACTTAATGAGCATCTTTATTCTCTTAAGGACCAGCCCGACCTCATTCCTTATTGTACTTCATATTATAAGGAACGCTGGGGATTTTGCATGAGCGAGAACCAAAGGAAGACTCTTCCGGATGGGCGTTATCACGTATATATTGATTCGACGCTCGAGAAGGGAAGCCTTACCTACGGCGAACTGCTGATTCCGGGAGAAAGTAAGGAGGAAATTTTCTTCTCTTCATATATCTGCCATCCTTCAATGTCAAATAATGAGTGCTCGGGACCGGCTGTATTGGCAAGTCTCGCCAATTATATAAAAGCTATGCCGAAGAGGAGATATTCCTACAGGCTTGTGCTTGTGCCGGAAACCATCGGTGCCATTACATACATTTCACGCAATCTTGATATTATGAAGAAGAATATAATTGCGGGCTTTAATGTAACCTGTGTCGGTGATGACAGAACGTACTCCATAGTACATTCAAGATACGCAGATACTCTTGCCGACAAGGTACTTATGAATGTGTTAAAATCACAGGACCCCGCATTTAAGGAGTACTCATATCTTCACAGAGGAAGCGACGAGCGGCAGTATCAGGCTCCCGGGGTGGATATTCCATTAGTATGCTTTTGCCGGTCAAAATATCATGTATATCCCGAGTATCACACAAGCGGGGATAATCTTGATATTGTATCCCCGGACGGTCTTGCCGGAAGTCTTGATGTGCTGATACAATGCCTTGAGGCTCTCGAGAATAATTACAAATATAAAATCACGTGTCTATGTGAGCCTCAGCTCGGAAGACGTGGATTAATGCCTACTATGAGTAACAAGGAAAGCTACAAGGATACTCTTATATTAAAAGATGTTTCGGCATACGCAGACGGTACTAACGATATATTTGAACTGAGTGACTATATAGGGCACAGCATTAAAGATATGTTGCCGACCATTACTAAAATGGTAGATGCGGGACTTCTTGAAATTGTCAAATAAATATCCGACAAAGATAAAATGATAAATGTTAGGAGAATATATGAGAAAAGAAGTAATGGACAAAGTCATTGCCATCTTCAGAGATGTGTTTGACGACGATAATCTGATAGTGACGGATGCAACCAATTCCGATGATATTGAGGATTGGGATTCTCTTGAGCATATTGCGCTTATTGTATCCATGGAGAAAGAATTCAATCTTAAATTCGACATTAAAGAAGTTAATAAGCTTGAGAATGTCGGACAGATGGTTGATCTTATTGTGTCAAAGTTGGCTTAATCGGGTACTCATGATTTTTGGTTTAATACGATGAATGAATACACATACGAAGAAATAGAAATCGGTCATAAGGAAAGTTTTACGGTTTCGATTACCGAAGAAATGATGCAGAAATTCCTCGATATTACAGGGGATATCAATCCTCTTCACAATGATGAGGATTATGCAAAGAGTAAAGGTAATCCGGGACGTGTTGTGTACGGTCTTCTTACGGGTTCTTTTTTATCGACCCTTGCGGGAGTGTATCTTCCCGGAAAGAGGAGTCTTATCCACGAAGTTAAAATCAAATGCGCAAAGCCTGTGTATATTGGTGATACACTAACAATAGAGGGCGTAGTGGAAGAAAAACATGATGCTTTTTCGCTTCTTGTAATAAAAGCTTCCATGAAAAATCAGAACGGGCAGAAGGTTTGTCGTGCGGTTATGCAGGTCGGTGTGGAATGAAGTAAAAAGGAGGGTTACAGATGAGTGCACAAGAGCAGTTACAAAAGTGGATTTCGGAATCGGATAATATTGTTTTCTTTGGCGGAGCAGGTGTATCTACCGAAAGCGGAATACCTGATTTTCGAAGTGTGGATGGATTATATAATCAAAAGTACGATTATCCTCCGGAGACAATATTAAGTCATACCTTCTACAGAAGTAAGCCTGAAGAATTCTACAAATTCTACAGAGATAAGATGATTTGTACAACGGCAAAGCCGAATAAAGCGCACTTAAAACTTGCCGAGCTTGAGGAAAAGGGAAAGCTTAAAGCTGTTGTTACGCAGAATATCGACGGACTTCACCAGGCAGCAGGCAGTAAAGAAGTGCTGGAACTTCACGGAAGCGTTTTAAGGAACTACTGTGAAAGATGCGGACAACTATTTGATGTCAATTATATAATTGAGTCGTCCGGTGTTCCGAAATGTGACAAGTGCGGTGGTCCTATTAAGCCCGATGTTGTGCTTTACGAAGAAGGACTCGACAGTAACGTGATGAGCAAATCGTTAAACTACATTCAAAATGCGGATGTTCTTATAATAGGAGGAACTTCTCTTAACGTATATCCCGCAGCGGGACTTATAGATTACTACAGGGGAAATAAACTGGTTTTGATAAATAAATCAAAAACGCCTATGGACAATAGAGCGGATTTGGTAATAAATGACAGTATCGGAGAGGTTTTGGGAGCAATAAACGTGTGATTTTCTACATAAAATCATTTGTGCGTAGAAAATCCTAAAAAGTCCTTGAAAAGTGGACATTTATGTGATAACATACCTACTCGTGATACAATTTTATCCTTGCTCCTAAGAATTTAGGGGCCATAGACCAAAAGGAGGTACTAGCATGAGCAAATATGAATTATGTGTTGTTCTTAATGCTAAGATCGAGGATGATGAAAGAGCTGCTGTTATCGAGAAGATCAAGAAGTACATTGATCGTTTCGGCGGAACAGTAACAGATGTTGAAGAAGCAGGTAAGAAGAGACTTGCTTACGAGATTCAGAAAATGAGAGAAGGATACTATTACTTCGTTCATTTTGATGCTGAGACATCTGCACCTCTCGAAATCGAGAATCGTGTTCGCATTATGGAAAACGTTCTTCGTTATCTCTGCGTTAAGGCAGAAGCATAATAGAAAGAGAGTTGTTATGAATAAAGTTATATTAGTTGGTAGACTTACACGTGATCCCGATGTGAGATATTCATCAGGAGACAGCGCAATGGCAATTGCAAGATTTACGGTTGCTGTTGACAGAAGACAGAGAAGAGATGCAGCAGGAGATCAGCAGACAGCCGATTTTATCAGTTGCGTAGCTTTCGGACGTCAGGGTGAGTTTGTAGAAAAGTATTTCAGAAAAGGCATGAAGGCTGTAATTGAAGGACGTATTCAGACCGGTTCTTATACCAACAAAGACGGTCAGAAAGTCTTCACCACAGATGTTGTTGCCGAGCAGATTGAATTTGCCGAGAGCAAGAACGCAGGAAGTGCTCAGGGAGCAGCCGATTCATTTGTTCCCGTGCAGCAGGCAGGACAGCCGCAGCCTGAAGTTAGTGATGGCTTCATGAATATTCCCGACGGAATAGACGAGGAGCTTCCGTTTAACTAAGATTATTAGGAGGTAAGTAAGATGGCTTACAATAAACCACAGGGTGATAATGACAGAGCTGATGCTCCCGCAAGAAGAAGAAGCCCGATGCACAGACGTAAAAAGGTTTGCGTTTTCTGTGGCAAGGAAAAGGCTTTAGATTATAAGGATACAGCAACACTTAGAAAGTATGTATCTGAAAGAGGAAAGATTCTTCCTCGTAGAATTACAGGAAACTGTGCAAAGCATCAGAGAGCATTAACAGTAGCTGTTAAGCGTGCTCGTCACGTAGCACTTATGCCCTATACACAGGACTAATTCAGAATTGTTTGCGGCCATGGTCATAGACCATGGCCTTTTTCATTGGCTTGACATTTACCGGTTCAAAGGTTATGATATCTACGCTTAAACGCGTTATTGCGTTAAAGTGAAAAGTTAATTGAACTATTTTTGGAGGAAGCGGTTATGCCTATTACAGAATTACTGGAAAGAAATGCAAGAGAATATCCGAATGATGTTGCTCTTGTTGAGATTAATCCTGCGATAAAAGAGGAAAAGAGAATTACCTGGAAAGAGTATGAGCTCACCCAGAGTATTACAAAGCAGGGATACAGAAGAGAAATCACATGGAGCGTGTTTGACGAGAAAGCAAATCGTTTTGCAAACTATTTGATTTCACGCGGAGTAAAGCGTGGCGATAAAGTCGGAATCCTGATGATGAACTGTCTTGAATGGCTTCCTATCTACTTCGGCGTTCTTAAAACGGGAGCACTTGCCGTTCCTTTTAATTTCAGATATGCCGCAGACGAGATTCTCTATTGCTCAAAGCTTGCTCAGATAGATGTTCTTGTATTCGGCCCCGCATTTATCGGTCGTATTGAAGAAATATGCGATGAACTTTCAAATAAGAGACTTCTTATCTATGTGGGAGATAATTGCCCCACTTTTGCAGATGATTATATAGAAGGAGTTGCAAACTGTTCAAGCGTTAAGCCGGATATCAGTTTGACGGATGAAGATGATGCTGCAATTTACTTCTCTTCGGGAACAACAGGATTTCCCAAGGCAATTCTTCATAAACACCGTTCGCTTATGCATGCGGCAAGAGTTGAGCAAAATCATCACGGACAGCAGAGGGATGATGTATTCCTTCTTATTCCTCCGCTTTATCACACAGGTGCTAAGATGCACTGGTTCGGAAGCCTTTTGTCAGCTTCCAAAGCCGTGATTTTGCAGGGAACGAAACCCGAAGCAATTCTTAAAGCCGTACACAAGGAAAAATGTACTATCGTATGGCTTCTTGTTCCGTGGGCTCAGGATATTCTTGAAGCTATCGAAAGCGGCGCAATTGATTTATCCAAGTATGAGACGAGTCAATGGAGACTGATGCATATAGGTGCGCAGCCCGTACCCAGAAGTCTTATTAAGAAATGGAAGGAAGTATTCCCGAATCATCAGTACGATACCAACTACGGCCTGTCAGAGTCTATAGGTCCCGGCTGCGTTCATCTTGGTGTTGAGAATATTGATAAGGTCGGCTGCATCGGAAAGGCCGGATTTGGCTGGGAGACAGCAATTGTAGATGAAAATCGCAAGCCCGTACCCCGTGGAGAAGTCGGAGAACTTGCTGTTAAGGGTCCCGGCGTTATGGAATGTTATTATCATGATCCCAAGTCTACAAAAGAAGTTCTTGCGGACGGATGGTTATATACGGGCGATATGGCTATGGAAGACGAGGATGGTTTCATTATGCTTGTTGACCGTAAGAAGGATGTTATCATAAGCGGCGGTGAGAATATCTACCCTGTTCAGATTGAGGATTATATCCGTACAAATGAGGCAGTTCATGATGTTGCGGTAATCGGTATTCCCGACAAGAGACTCGGAGAAGTAAGCTGTGCAATCATTGAACTTAAGAAGGATTTTGTTGTTACGGAAGAAGAGATGAATGAGTTCTGCATGGCTCTTCCGAGATACAAGAGACCGCATAAAATCATTTTTGCAGACATTCCCCGTAACCCTACAGGAAAAATCGAGAAGCCGAAGCTTCGTGAAATGTATGGCGGAAAGGGACTTGTAGAAGCTCAGAATAAAGCATAAATAAGGAAGGATTAGAGTTTTGGAGTATAGAAGCAGTAAGGAACAAAGAAGACGAAGAAGGAGAAGGAAAAAAATTCTTCAGGCAGTTATTCCCGTAGCAGTAGCTATAGTGCTTATCGGTGTAATTGCTGTCGTATCGTTCAAATCGGGATTGTTTGAAGATTGGGGTTATTCAAGCGAGAAGGCTGATTTGAACAGTTATTTCAAATGCATATCGGATGATACGGCTTCGGTAATTAGGGATGGAGAAGTAACCGACGAAAAGATAAAAGTTAAGGATGATCATCTGTATCTAAGTCTTGATGAGGTTGATGAAACTCTCAACGGTAATTTCTATTATGAAGATGCTACCGGAAGACTCCTTTATACCACAGGTGACGGAGTATATGCAGCTTCTTGTGACGAGGGATTGTATTCTCTTAACGGAAGTGCCACACAGCTTGGATTCCCGGCTTGCTTTATGGATGGAGAAACCCTGATGGTGGCTCTTGACTATGTGAAAATCTTTACTGATTTTCAGGCTGACCTTTTCGGCGGATCCGGAGAGCCTTACAGATGTGAGATTAAGACAGAGTGGGGCACGGATGTTGTTGCCGATATTTCTAAGGATGAGGTTTGTATAAGAGATAAGGCTGATAAAAAGGGTAAAATCCTTAAAGAATTGCGTAAGGGTGCCACAGTAACAGTTGTTGCTGCCGAAAACGAGAACTGGACAAAGGTTATGACAGATGACCTTATCACAGGATATATTGAGAACAAGCATTTAGGTGAATCCTACGACAGACCCGAGACTCCGGTTTCAGGAGCAAAGTCAATAAATGTAAGCACTGTTGCCGATTATTCCAACCCGGTGGTTCTTGCATGGCATAATGTTACAACAGAAAGTTCGGCTGATTTTCTTGATGATTACAACAAGTATTTGGATTGCATCAATACAATATCTCCCACATGGTTTGCGCTTTCCGATGATGAAGGAACGATAGCTTCAATAGCTTCTTCTTCGTATGTAGATATTTGTCATGAAAAGGGATTAAAAGTGTGGGGCCTTGTTGATAACATGACTTATCCCGAGGTAAGTACCTTTACGGTTATGTCGAATCCCGACAAGAGAGCATATGTAATCAGTCAGCTCTTATCCTTGGCAGCGCAGTATAATCTTGAGGGAATAAATGTTGACTTTGAAAACGTAACAAAAGATGCAGGTCCACATTTCGTTCAGTTTGTAAGAGAACTTTCACTGGAGGCACACAAACAAAACCTGGTGATTTCCGTTGATAACTATGTGCCGCAGGATTACACGCTTCACTATGACAGAAAGACACAAGGACAGTTTGCCGACTATGTTATCATCATGGGATATGATGAGCATACAAGCGGATCGGAAGAAGCCGGCAGTGTTGCATCACTTGATTTTGTATTAAACGGAATAGAGGAAACATTAAAGGATGTTCCCGCAAATAAAGTTGTAAATGCACTTCCTTTCTATACAAGGTATTGGTCGGTGGATAACAACGGAGCAATTGTCGAAATGCAGACTCTTTCCATGACGAAGGGTAAAGAAACTGTGGATGCGGCAGGAGCAACTGCCCAGTGGGATGACGAAACAGGTCAGAACTACGCTGAGTCGGTAGCCGATGGTCT
>R27__coassemble_1776_pt1 | contig 9342 bp, 7 predicted proteins | sample R27__metabat2_low_PE_046 | metagenome-assembled genome bin R27
GTATAACATGGGTATTAAGTACCTCACGGTTTATGCCTTTTCTACGGAAAACTGGTCACGCCCTCAGGATGAAGTGGATCAGCTGATGAAGCTTCTTCGCAATTACATGAAAACCTGTAAAGAAACTGCAAAGAAAAATCACATGTGCGTGAAGATTATCGGTGACAAGACAGGTCTTGCCGAGGATCTTCAGGTGTCGATACAAGAACTTGAAGAAGCTTCCAAGGACAACGACGGATTGCATTTTCAGGTTGCAATCAATTACGGCAGTCAGGATGAAATGCTCCGGGCCATGAATAAAATATGTGAGGATAAAGACAAGGGCATTATACAAGGGGAGATAACAAAGGAAATATTTGACAGTTCTCTCGATACGAAAGATATTCCCGCCCCCGATCTTTTAATCAGAACAAGCGGAGAACAGCGTTTGTCGAATTTCCTTTTGTGGCAGCTTGCATATGCCGAATTCTATTTTACGGATGTTCATTGGCCTGATTTTTCAAAAGAAGAGCTTACTCGTGCCGTTGAGGCTTATAATCATAGAACGAGAAGGTTCGGAAAGACGGATGAGCAGATTTGATTGTTGATAGAAGGTATTGTTAGGAATAGGGTGTTATATGTTTAGAACAAGACTTATTAGCGCAATTGTTATGATTGCATTGTTAATCCCGCTTATTATACTTGGCGGAATGCCGTTTTGGATTCTGGTATTATATATAAGTGAAGTTGCCATGTGTGAACTTATGAGGGTTGCGGGCTTTACGGATAAAGAAAAAGGTAAGAACAAGGTTGTATATTTCGAGATGTCGGTTTTGTTGGGTATGTATATCGGTATGTGCTTTGCAAACTATGAATATTCTCTGATTATAGCACTTGTACTTCTTCTCATAGTTGCGCTTACCATGTATGTTTTCAAGTATCCGAAGTATTCTCTTTCGGATATTTCCGTTCTTTTGTTTGCATTTTTATATACGGGTATTCTTCCTTCTTTTGTTGCCAATATCAGAAATCTGCATGATAACGGATTGTATCTGGTATTATTGATAATTATTCCTCCGGTTGCCAGCGATACCTTTGCTTATTGCGTGGGAATGTTATTTGGAAAGCATAAGCTTGCCCCTGTAGTCTCACCCAAAAAATCGATAGAGGGTTCCGTAGGAGGTGTAATAGGCAGTGCAGTGTGTACAGCGGCATACGGATATTATGTCAGTTCAAAAGTTGCTGTTAAGCCGGGTTTTGTAGCTGCATGTTGCATTATAGGACTTGTGTGCGGCGGCGTGTCACAGATAGGAGATTTGGCGGCATCTGCTATAAAGAGAGAGTATTCCATAAAGGATTACAGTAAGATTATTCCGGGTCACGGCGGAGTACTTGATCGTGCCGACTCGACCATATATATTGCTCCGATTGTGTATATCGGAGTCACTGTGCTGGAGAAGTATTTCATCCTGTAAATAAAGTAGGAGTACGATTATGAAGAATATATGTTTGCTGGGTTCAACGGGTTCAATCGGTACGCAGACACTTGAAATAGTAAGGGATCATGATGACCTGAACATTGTTGCGCTTTCTGCCAATTCAAGCGTTGAACTTATGGAGAAGCAAATTCGCGAGTTTCATCCCGAAGTTGCGGTAATGTACGATAAAGATGCGGCAGGAGAGCTTGCACGTCGTGTAAAAGATACGGATACCATGATTTTGTCCGGCATGGACGGACTTGTTGCGGCAGCAACCTCAGAGAGTGCAGATATAGTGCTTACGGCTCTTGTGGGAATGATAGGAATTAAGCCCACAATTGCTGCGATAAAAGCAAATAAGGATATTGCTCTTGCCAACAAGGAAACGCTTGTATGTGCGGGGCATATTATTATGCCGCTTATTAAGGAGCATAATGTGCATCTTTATCCTGTGGACAGTGAGCACAGTGCCATTTTCCAGTCCCTTCACGGAGAAAATCACGAAGGTCTTGAGAAAATCATTCTTACGGCATCGGGAGGCCCTTTTAGGACAAAATCAAAGGACGAGCTGTGTAAAATGACGGTGGAGGATGCACTTGCGCATCCAAACTGGAATATGGGAAATAAAATCACGATTGATTCGGCTACTTTGGTAAATAAGGGTCTGGAAGTTATGGAGGCTGTGTGGCTGTTTGATGTTTCTCTTGATCAGATAGAGGTGGTTGTTCATCCGCAGTCGATTATTCACTCCGCTGTTTGTTATAGGGACGGAGCTATTATGGCAGAGCTCGGAATGCCCGATATGAAGCTTCCTATTCAGTATGCGCTTTATTATCCCGAAAGACCGTATCTTAATACAAAGAGAGTGGACTTTTTTGAACTGGGTCAGATGACTTTTGAACGGCCTGATTCCGATAAGTTTGAAGGCTTTGCGCTTGCTATGCGTGCGGCAAAATGCGGAGGCAGTATGCCAACAGTCTTTAATGCGGCAAATGAAAGAGCAGTAGCGAAGTTTTTGAATAAAGAGATATGTTTCACCGATATTCCGAGGCTGATAAAATGTGCCATGGATAATCATAAGGTGATCGACAGTCCTTCCGTCGAAGAAATTTTGCAAGTCGAGAAGGAAGCAATAGCGGTAGTTGATGCAAATGTTTAAGGAGATTTAGTTTGAAAATTGTATGGGGTATATTAATTCTTCTTGTAATAGTAGTTGCTCATGAAATGGGGCATTTTCTGATTGCAAGATTAAACGGAATTGATGTTAAGGAATTTACAATCGGCTTTGGACCAAAGCTTTTTGGCAAGCAATTTAAGAGTGGAACAAAATTCAGTATAAGGCTTATTTTAATCGGGGCTGCGTGCGTATTCGAGGAGCTTGACGAACAGTCGGAGGATGATGATATCGAGACGATATACGCCAATTCGGCCTATAGAAAGGCAAATGTATGGGCAAGAATTGCCACCACTGTGGCAGGACCTTTATTTAACCTTATTCTGGCATTTTTAGTGGGCTTATTCCTGATGAATTATGTGAATATGCCAACTACTGAGATTACAGGAATTATTGATGATTCGGCAGCTGCAAAGGCGGGACTTATGGTAGGAGACCGGATTTGCAAAATCAATAATTCGAGAACGTATTTGTATCCCGAAGTAAGCCTTGAGGTACAGCTTGGATACGGAAAACCTTTAAAGGTTGTGTATGAAAGAGACGGAAAGAAAAATACCGTTTCACTTGTTCCGAGAATGAGTGAAGAATACGGCTATTACATGATCGGTGTGGAATTCGGCGGTAATTCGGTGCCGGAGAAAAAGGGCTCTCTTTCCATAATTAAAGACAGCTATCTATATGTAAGATATATGGTTAAGATGACGGTGGACAGTATACGAATGCTGTTTACGGGTGCGGCGAAAGTCACGGATTTGGCAGGCCCTGTCGGAGCCGTGGAAATTGTCGGCGATGAGTATGAGGTTGCAAAGAAGGAAGGCTCATTGGCAGTTGTGGTAAGTATGCTGAATATAATGCTGCTGCTTTCCGCAAACCTTGGAATAGTTAATCTGTTTCCGCTTCCTGCATTTGACGGAGGAAAGCTGTTGTTTCTGCTTTATGAAGCAATTCGCAAAAAGCCGGCAGATGCAAAAGTTGAAAGCGCCATTCAGGTAATCGGCATAGCTCTGTTGCTGATACTTTTGGTGATAGTAATGTATAATGATATTATGAGATTGTTTGTGGGGTAATATAGTAACTTGATTTCGTAAATTTCATATTCGTGATAATTAACAAAACGACTGATTTTTCCCTTTGGGGAAACAGTCGTTTTTTGTTTATTATTCACAAAGATTTTTGTTTAAAACAGCTCCAAATAACGAGCGATATCGTAAATCCGTAGAAAAGAAAAAACCGTATTGACGCCTACTGCTTACGGAGGTTATGGTAAGGGCACACTTTTTGGGAGGCGTAAGCGAAGTTGAAAAAGGGAGAATTGATTAACAACCGATACAGGGTTATAAATCAGATTGGAAAAGGCGGAACAAGTGAAGTCTATAAGGTGTATGACACCCATGTGGCGCGAGAACTTGCGATGAAAGTTTTAAGAAATGACAACCCGCGGTATTCCTTTCTGGCAAGAGGGGAAATAGAAATGCTAAAGGCAATTAAGTATCCGCTTTTCCCGGCGATATATGATGCTTTTACCGCGAAGGGACGGATTATTATCGTCAGTGAATATATATACGGACAAAGGCTTGATGAGGTAATAAAGTCCGGGGGGTTATCCGGGGACGAATCCCTTCGGATTATCGGAAGGATAGCGGATGCACTTAATTATCTTCATGATTTCAAACCGCCGATACTCTACCTTGATCTTAAACCTGAAAATATCATTCTTAATGAAGACTTTCTTCCGATTTTGATTGATTTTGGAATAGCCTGCAGACTGATGGGACAAAGGGTTTGCATGGGCACATACGGGTACTCACCGCCCGAGCAATATTTATCCGAGCGCGAAACAATTGATGAGCGAACGGATATTTATTCACTGGGAATGACTTATCTCGCGATAAGAAGCGGCCGGGCGCCGGATACGGACTATAATAAAAACGTCAATTATATCAGAAAATCAAGAATGCTAAACAGGTGCGAAAAAGCTTTTTTGCTTCGCACCGTAGCTATCAATAAATCAGACAGATTCTCTTCTATGGCGGAAGTCAGAAGAGAAATAAAACGTATCAGAGATTATCCAAAAAAAACAGTAAAGAAAGTAACAATCATAACAGCAATCGCCTCGATTATAACTGCATGTACGTACATATCAATCACTTCGGGACAAAAGGCTTTCGAGAAGAATGCGGCCTACTCCATGATAGACGACGCTACACGTTATATGAAAGACGGAGAATACACAAAAGAAGGGATGGGGATAATAAAGGGTTTTGTTCAGAGCGGTTGTCTTAGTAAAAAGACGGAACAAGAATTTATTTTGGAGATGGCAAAGAATTGCCTGTACATCCAGCAGGATTACAAAACGGCTGCTGTATATTATTCAAAACTTGACGACGATGATTATCCGAATGCAAAGGATTATGAGAATCTGTGCAGGATGATGTCGGGGTTCGACGAAAAGTATGACAAAGAAAAACTGATTGGTATTTATTACAATGATGTTCTTTGCATGAATGCCGGAGAGTATAAATATGCGGATATCCTTATAGCAGCGGATATGTTCGCTTTATATGATGAGAATCGCCTCGAAGGAATAAAGAAATCCATAACCGTATTGCAAAGCGCCATGGAGGATATGGATAAGGACGTATTAAACAGTTCGGCTCTTTCAAAGGAAAAGGCAGACGAATATAAAAAAACTATGCAGGAAAAGATTGACGAAAAAGAAAGATGTGCAAAAGAGATATTAAAGAATAAAAGGAAAGGAGGCCTTTAGGCCAATGAGAAAAAATATAACCACCAAAATCACAGTACTTTTTGCTGTCATGTTTGTTGTTTCAATAAGCTTATTTTGCAGGGTTAAGGCCCATGCTATGTATGTGATCGGTACGGATGACAGTAATGAGGACTATATTATCGAAGAATACGGGATAGATTGTGTGTCGGATACAAGGGATAACAGGAAAGGATGCTCCGATACCATAGGCTGGTACTATTCGGTAAATCTTGAAGGTGTAAAGACAATACAGGTTATTTCGGAGGTAACAAGAAATCATTGTCAATGTCCGAACGATATCAAATACAATTACGGCGAAGCGGCGATTTATATCACGGTACAAGGGTCTGCCGGAATTGATAAGGTCAAAAGCGATATTATTGATATTGACGGCAGATATGAAGGATATGGAACTTTGCAGATTCAACACTACATGTACAGAGGGTTGGGATGTGCCAAGTGCGGGGACTGCGGAGAGATAACTTTTCGCTCTGTAAGACTTAAGATTTGCAGAATGAAAGAGAAGCCGACACCGACTCCCACACCGACAGCCACTCCCACGCCTACTCCTACCGCGACACCGACCCCCGTCCCCACGGTGAGTCCGACTCCGATTCCACTGCAACACCGACACCTGTGCCTACGGTAACACCGCCTAATCTTCCCACGGTGACACCTACGCCTATACCGACTGTTGCAGCAGGTGAGGAGCCGGCAAAAACGGAAGTGATTCCTTCGGGTAATTCTTCCTCCGATTATACGCCGGTAAAAAGTTCTACCGAGTATGTTATTCCCGGTACGACGGGAGGCAGCACAACCTCGGGTACAGCAGAAGGAGGCAGCACAACCTCGGGTACAGCAGGAGGTCAGTCATCCGGCGAAACTTCCCAAACAGGCGCCGGAACCGGATCAAGCACTGTCTATACACCGTCTGCGCCGCAGTATTCCGACAAAGCTGTTTCGAGTAAAGGCGATGAACTTCCCGGGTACAAGAGTACATCGACTTCAAAAAGTAAGTCCGATAAGGAAAAATCATCCGCTGCCGGTGAAAAGGATAAAGCAGCAGGGACATCACCATCATCATCATCAGGCAGTTCTTCGTCAAAGGATAAGTCCGAAATGACAAACGGACGTAAAACAATTATGAAGGATGGGGTACTGTATGTGTACGATGATGAGGATGTGGCAAACAGCGGTGATGACAACACAAGTGTGGAGGAAGAAGAAATAGAACTGGAAAATGCCTATTCTCAAAACGATCTTGCCATAGCGGGAGAAGGTGAAGTGTCAAAAGAGGATCGGGGATTTTTAAATACAACGGCGGTAATCATTACAGCAGCCGGAATAGTTCTTCTGGTACTTCTTATTTTGTTATTCGTTTTATTCTTCGGTGTTGTGATATTCGGAGAAATAGAAGAAAACGACGATGTATTTGATTTGTGCAAAATAGGAATTGTCAGAAGAAAAGAAGGAAACTGGTACATAAATCTTAAGGATGTGTTTGAAGAAAATGCAGCAGTAAAAGTCAAACTGGGGTTGTTGTTTGTAGTATTTTTCAGAGAATGGGAAATTACAGGCAAAACAACAGGAAACTACGAAGGAACGGTTAAAGGTGAAGTGACGCAAAATATGATGCTGCTTAGAAAGAAAATAAGGAGGAATGTATGAGAATAAATCATTTTGCTAATTTTGTTATTTGTGCCGTAATTACGGCAATGCTTATATGGATATTTTGCGTTGATGTAAGTGCAGAGGAAATTACAAAACTTGATGTTCTGGTGAGAGAACATGAGGGCGAAACGATTATCAATAAGCCGGGGTCACCGATATATACGGCACGTCCCATTGATTTTGAAATAGATAATGAGGATCTGTCTGAAATGTATTACAGCATAAGTGTTGACGGGCAGAAAACCTTTGGAAGATATATCAAAATGGATACTTCGTCTGTGACTTTGTATCCCGACGAGGAAGTAAGCAAAGACGGAGAATTCTTTATTAAGTTTCTTGGTGTAACGACTTTAGAGGAAAATGAATCGCAAAACAAAATGGAATCGGATATATACAGGGTGATTTTTGACTATGAGCCGGCAAGTCTTAATGTGCAAAAAAAGGAATCGGGTAACGGAGAAAAGAAGGATTTAAACGAAATAGAATTTATCGCAAAAAAGGATTTCGGATACATCGGAAGAATTATGGCCGTGCTTGATGAAATGGTGTTGTTCGAAAAAAGATTTGATGCCTCAGAGTGCATAAAGGAATACAAGTTCAGTATTCCGGTGCCCAAAGAATATCAGCTTTTGGGAAACCGTAAAATCATTGTAAGTGTGGAAGATGAGGCGGGAAACTGTAATGAAATGTCATATTTAATCGACAATTCACAAAACATCTTTGGCGCAACGGAGAGTGAAAAAAATGAGGAAGATGTAAAAAAGGAGCCGGATGAGATAATAGGTGCGAATCAAAATGACGGCGTTGCACCCCAAATAAATTTACTGGCAGATATTGAAAACGGACTGATAATAGGAGATTGCAATATTGTCGTCGAAACTTTGGAGGATAACTATGAAGGTGGAAAGGTAGATGTAAGTCTTACAAGGACAGCTTTGGGAGAAAGCGTCAATATTCCCATTGACAGCTACGAACTACAGGCTGTTTGCGACAGAAGAAGCATATCGCTTTGCCGAGACGGAATATATGATCTTAATGTTGTTGCAACGGATTTTTTTGGCAATACAGCAAGTGAAAGTAAACATTTTGTTATTGATAATACAGCTCCCGATGTAAAGGTAATGGGAATAGGTGATAATAATGTTGCGTCAAATCCGGCCAAAATAGATGTGTGTGTTCGTGAACTGTTTTATGACTTATCGGCGGTGAAGATATCGCTTGAAAAGAAAAATGCAAAAGGTGAGTTGATAGAAGTGATGACAAAAGATTTTAAAATGGATGAAGCTTCCGACTGCTTTTGCGTATCGGGTCTTGGTGAGGGCGAATATAAAATGACGGTGGCCGCCACGGATTTTGGAAATAATTCGGTAAAAGAGGAACAGGAATTTGTGGTGGATAATACACCACCGCAAATTGCATCCCTATCGGATATTGACGGTAAATATTTTGAATCCTTCAAATTGAAAAATGTACTGAGCAGCTATGCAACGGATAAAACGAAGGTTAATGTCAGTGCTACATTAAACGATATTCCCATTACGGAAAATGATGTGATAATAGGAGAAGGAAAGTACAAGCTTAGAATTAAAGCAAGTGACGCGGCCGGTAATGTATCGGAAAAAGATGCGACTTTTATCATAGACCATACTCCGCCGCAGGTGGTGGTGGAAGGTGTTGACAAAAAAGGAAATGTCAAGCTTGGAAGCACGGTAAAAGTCAGCCTTTTTGACGGAGAAGACATGCTGCAAAGTGTATCCTACAATAAAAGAAATATTGCCGTAAAGGATAATACGGCAGTGGTGAAGGTTGATTCTCTTACGGAGCGAAAACTTGTTGTAAAGGCAACGGATAAAGCGGGAAATACAATCAGCCGTGAAGTAAATCTCGGTACAATTTAGCGGATTTTGAGCCCTTTTGATACAATTGACAAGGACATAAATCAAGTGTAAACTTTTCGAGTAATAGGTTATTAACCACAACATATTGGTTTGTTAAATGAGTATCGATATACTGCGCAGGTAGAGAAAATGTTCAGAGATAATACAAGAGAAGTCAAAATCGGAAACCGGGTAATCGGAGCGGGGAATCCCATTTTGATTCAATCCATGACAAATACCAAGACAGAGGATGTAAAAGCGACGGTTTCGCAGATTCACAGGCTTGAGGCAGCAGGCTGTGAAATAGTAAGATCCACTGTGCCGACCATAGAGGCGGCAAAAGCCATAGGGGAGATTAAAAAGGAAATTTCTATTCCTATTGTTGCGGATATACAT
>R27__coassemble_1784_pt1 | contig 9324 bp, 12 predicted proteins | sample R27__metabat2_low_PE_046 | metagenome-assembled genome bin R27
TCACAACGTATATAATGATTATATATGCATCTAAAATAGGAGGCAATATATGGTAGAAGATTATTTCAAAGGATATAAAATATTTAAGTTTGTCCAGCTTGCACTTCTCATAATATTTGCAGTGGTATTTTTCCTGTTTATTTTTCTGGATAATGATTTGCGCGGTTATGTTTTTTCAAATAAAAACATACTGACAATCTGCGTCTTTTTATGGGCATTCATGATATACAGTGTAATCTGTATAATAATGGATTTTCGCCAACTCGAAGGTCATATTATTCACGATCAGGTATTAAAGAAAACAGTATATGTGGATACTCTTACGGGAATTCCGAACAGATTTTCCTGTGATCAGATATTTGAAAAGTATGATGAGAATGTTGATATTTCGCAGTTGGGAGTTGCTCTTATCAGAATTTCCAATTTGGAAGAGATTAATAAAACAGCGGGAAGATCTTACGGAAACGTATTATTGAAAGAGTTCTCCAACATAGTTGAACGAGTGGGGGCTCATTACGGTTTCGTGGGAAGAAACAACGGAAATGAATTCCTTATTGTAATAGATATATGTGATGCCGCCAAGATGGACAGATTTAACGCAGACATTGAAAAAGGTGTGGCAAATTACAATAAATCAGCAGATAATCTTGTGATTGAATTAAAGGTGACAAGTTTGTTGAATGATTCTTTGAAACTGACTGATTTCAGAGAACTTGTTGCCAAGCTTTACGGGCGTGCGAAAGGGTAGTTATGGCCGATTTTAATCACGCATATATCGGGAGGTTGGTTCAAAAGTCACAAAGCGGAGATTCGGATTCTTTTGCCGAACTGTATGCAATGACATATCAGCATACATATAATTATGCGGCGCATTATTTACGTGATGAGAATCTGGCACAGGATGCTTTGCAGGAGACTTACATTCTGGCTTTGCGAAATATCTCGGGGATTAAAGAACCAACATTGTTTGTAGCATGGCTTAATCAGATTTGTTTTAGGGTATGCTACGATATGAGCAGAAAATATCGTCAGGAATTCGGAGAAAATAATCCGGAACTTCTTGAGTTTATCAAAGACGAATATGTGGATCATAATCCGGAAGGATTAACTGAAAACAGAGATGAAATAGAAAGACTTAAGGAAGCTATACTTTCTCTTCCTTTCAATGAACAGCAGGTCGTTGTAATGAGATATTACAATGACATGAAGCTTGAAGAAATTGCAGCTGCAATAAAGTGTTCAAGAAGCAGTGTCAAGAGGTATCTGATATCTGCAAGGCAGCGGCTGGGAGAATTGCTGAGGGAGGGGAAAAATGAGCAGGACTAAGAAGTATAATTTAAATAAAAAAATGGCTGATGAAACACTTAAGAATGTGTTCGCCGCATGCGATCAGTCACCGAGTAATAAATCTTTTGATTATATTATTGTCAAGAATATTGCCAATACATCGATGGTAAAAATGGCAAAATGGATTGCGGCAGTACTATTGATTTTGGTTATGATATGCCCGCTGGCATTTCGGGTGGGAAGTACAAAACAGGTTACCGCAAGAAACGGAGTTACCGTTGTATCACATGAACTGGATAAAGAGGGAAACAGATTTATTCTTCGTCTAAATGGAGAAGGAATTGAATATTCCGCGATTTATGCCAAGACTGAGAACGGAAATATTGTTGTACCAACGGATGTAGATGAAAAACAGGGGACAGTTGTGATTCCTTTTAAACAGGGAACGTTGAACATATTTGTACCCAATGAAGACGGTACTGTATTGCAGGCAGTGCTGTCAAAATAGGAATATATGTCAAAAAAATTGAGTTATAAAAAATGTATATGGCTTCTTCTTATTTTAGCGGCTTTGAATATTACGGGTTGTGAAAAGAAAGAAGAAGGAATGACAGTAAAAGTTGATAAAGTTGCTTCAGCACAAAATCGAAATGCAGAGCCCAAGTGTTTTACGCCGACAAAGGGAGGCGAGATGATATTGGGCGATGATGAGCTGACGGTTGATATAACAAATGCCAAGGACGGGTATTTGTATGTATCGTATTTGGGAAATAATGAAGATATTAAAATGCAGATATCAACCGAGGGAAGCATTACTTATACATATAAATTGCACCCACAGGATACCGTGATCCCCCTTTCTCTCGGACTTGGGGAGTATTCGATTATTGCTTACGAAGGCATGGGCAATGGAATGTATGCGACAAAGTTCGCAGAGAAATTCAATATAGATGAGATGGATGAATTCGGACCTTATCTGTATCCCAATTATTATATTGATTTTAATACCGATTCTAAGGCAGTTGAACTGGGCAAACAGCTGGCAACAGGGAAAACCTGCGATCTGGAAGTGATTGCCGCGGTTTATGAGTATGTAGTTGATAATATCGTTTACGATTATGACAGAGCAAAAAGTGTCGAGGGCGATTATATTCCAAATGTTGACGAGATACTGTCTGAGAAGAAAGGAATATGTTTTGATTATTCCGCTCTGATGACGGCTATGCTCAGAAGTCAGAGAATTCCCACAAGGTTGGAAGTGGGCTATGCAGGGGATGCATATCATGCATGGATATCTTGCTATATTGAAGACCAGGGATGGATAAACGGGTTGATAGAGTTTGACGGAAACAGATGGACTCTGATGGACCCTACATTTGCTGCTAATTCTACCGGAAAAACTTTAGAGAAGTTTATCGGTGACGGAAATAACTATTCTACGAAATATATATACTAATTCTGGAGGAAGAAGATGAAAGAAGGCTCAAAGAAGAAACTGCTTAATAATCAGGAACTTTCGATGTTTTGTGATCAGATTGCTATGATTTTGGACGCAGGAATATCACCGATGGAAGGTATCACAATTATGCTTGAAGATACTACCGCTACCGAAGGAAAAGAAATCCTGAAGACTATTTCGGAACATTGCAATTTGGGAGAGAGTTTTCATAAAAGTGTTGAGGCTTCGGGAGTGTTTCCGAAATATGCGCTTGATATGATTGAAATCGGAGAGCAGTCCGGTAAGCTTGAAGAAGTAATGAAATCTTTGGCATTTCATTATAACCGTGAAGAGAATATTTCAAAAGGCATTAAGAGTGCGGTTACGTATCCCCTTATGATTGTGGGAATGATGCTGATAGTTATTCTTGTTCTTGTTATAAAGGTTCTTCCTATATTCAATGATGTTTTCAAACAGCTTGGAACAGAGATGACCGGATTATCACTGGGAATGCTTAGGTTCGGTGAGGCTGTCGGTAAATACTCTCTTGCTATTGTGATTGTGGCAGTTGCGTTGATTGCGTTGATTTTTGTCTTTACGAAAACTGCATCGGGACGCGAGAGACTTCGTGAATTTTTGTCAAAGTTTTTTGCAACAAGAAGTACTTATGACAAGATAGCATCGGGACGTTTTGCATCAGGACTGGCGCTTACAATGAGTGCGGGACTTGATACGGAAGAGAGTCTTTCTATGGTGTGCAATCTAGTTAATAACAAAGACATGAGCGACAAGATTGAAAAGTGTAAAGAATTAATGCAGAAGGGATTCTCTTTTGCGGATGCTCTTTGCAATACGGGAATATTTACAAGCATGTATTCACGAATGATAACCGTAGGATACAAAACAGGATCTGTTGACAAAGCACTTGAAAAAATTGCTGTCGGATATGAGGAGGAAGTGGACGAAAGAATTGCAAACCTTATATCGGTATTGGAGCCTACTCTTGTAATTATTTTATCGATAGTTGTATGTCTCATACTTTTGTCGGTAATGTTGCCTATTATGGGAATTATGTCTCTTATTGGATAAAGGATGTATAGTTTTAGTAAACCAGGATTTAAAAAAAGAATAACAGAGTCTGTTAACATGTCCGTATTGTTGTTTATTGTTATCATACTTCTATTTATTATGGGAATATCACTCATTTCGGGGTCGTCAAAGAAGGGTCAAAAGGATACTCTTACGGAAGCAATCAACAAAGATATTGTTCATTGCTATGCTATTGAAGGTTACTATCCCCCGAATCTTTCCTATATTGAAGATCATTACGGACTGACTTACGATCGCTCTAAATATTTAATTGACTATAAATCAATCGGAAATAATATTTATCCCGATGTTACTGTATTGGAGATGAACAGATGAATTTTGCAAAAAGAAATAAATCAATAATTGATTTTCTGTTCGTGCTGGCCTTGTTTGGCGCTTTTGCGGTTTCCGCTCTATTCGTTCTCTTTTTTGGCTCGAAGATTTATAAAAGCACAACATCGGATATGCAGGCCAATTTTGAAAAGAGAACAGCACTTTCATATGTTACCGAAAAAGTCAGATCTCATGATTATAACGGCGGAGCGGATGTCGGTGATTTTGATACGAACGATTTGGACGGCGATGAACACGCTGTGCTGAAGTTGTATCAGAATGTGGGCAATAAGCGATATGTTACATATATGTTTGTGGCTGACGGATATCTTAAGGAATTCACGGCTTCCGAAGATTATGATTTTGACTATGAAAGCGGAACCGAGATTTTGCCCGTTGCGGAATTTAAGGTAAGTAAAGAAGGCGATGCTCTTTACAAGTTTAACGTTGTTGATGAGCGTGGAGAAAGAACACAGTTTTTTGTGACTTTATACAGTGCAGCGGATGGGGAGGATAACGATGAATAAATATCTTAAATCCAAAACATCACTGTTCCTTATGGAAATGATTATTACCGTGCTTTTGTTTGCGGGATGCAGCGCCGTTTGTGTACGTTTCTTTGTAATGACCAAGACGTTGTCCATGGAAACAAGAGAGTTAAATGAGTCAGTGTCGCTTGCACAGGGTTTTGCGGAAGTTATGAGAGGAACAGACGGTGACATTGATTCAATAGTTGCGCACTATCCTGAAGCTGTAAAAGGCGGAGAAGATTTCTTTGAAGTATTTTATGATAAAGATTTCAATCCCTGCGAGTATGAGGATGCGGTTTATGTAAGCGATGTCTCTCTTAATACTAACGGGGCAATTCAGAATATGGAAGTAAGTGTTGTCAGGTTATCCGATTACAAAGAAATATATAATCTGACTGCAACAAAATATATGAACAATACAAAGGGATAAAGATGCAGAAAAAGAAGAATACCGGTGGAATTAACATAGGAACATCCAGTATACTGGTTACGTTTGTGCTTCTGGCACTCGTGACTTTTGCTGCGCTTTCATATATGTCGGCAAGGTCTGATTACATTCTTTCAAAGGAAGTTGCGGACCGTACGGCAAGCTATTATGATGCCAACAGAATGGGAGAAATTTATCTTGCCAATATAGAGGCGCTTCTTGCAAGAAATCTATCCGATGCAGAAGATAAGGGCGCGTATTTTGATTCGATAGAGTCTTTGTTTGCGGACAATGACAAGATTACTGTTGAGAAGAAGGGCTCGGAAGAGATATTTATTTCCTATTCTATTGCGGTAACGAACGGTCTGAATTTGAATGTTTCTCTTTTGGCGCGTTTTCCCGATGTTGAGGATGACCGATTATTCTCTGTGGAAAAATGGGCTACAGAGGTTAACGCAGAGTGGCTTGAAAGCGTTCAAAACGGAGACGAGCAGTCGGGTACAAAGCTGTTGTTCTAATTGATTTTGTATATTGTTTGGGAGGAAGAACTTCATGGCAATACAGGAATTATTGGGAAAAATCACACAATCCGGAGCATCGGACATTTTTATTGTTGCCGGTCTTCCTTTATCATATAAAGCTCACGGAAACATTATCGAAGAGGGCGATGTTAAGCTTATGCCTTCCGATACCGCAAGTCTTATTACGGAAATATATTGCCTCGCAGGGGAAAGAGATATGACCAGGCTCAATAAAACCGGTGATGATGACTTTTCCTTTGCTATTACAGGCGTTGCCAGATTCAGAATAAATGCATATAAACAGAGAGGTTCCCTTTCTGCCGTTATAAGAGTAATCAATTTTGCAATCCCCGATCCTGCGGAGCTTGGTATTCCGCAGAAAATCATTGAATTCGCAGACAAGAAAAAGGGTCTGGTGCTTGTAACGGGACCTGCCGGCTCCGGTAAATCAACAACCCTTGCCTGCATGATTGACCATATTAATTCGTCAAGACAGTCGCATATTATCACTTTAGAGGATCCTCTTGAGTATCTTCATATGCATAAGAAGAGTATAGTAAGCCAGCGAGAGGTTATTACTGATACGGAAAGTTATTTAACGGCTCTTCGTGCTTCACTTCGCCAGAGCCCGGACGTTATCCTGCTTGGAGAGATGCGTGACTACGAGACCATGAATGTTGCCATGACGGCAGCGGAAACGGGTCATTTGATTTTATCCACGCTTCACACAATAGGTGCGTCCAATACCATCGACCGTATTATTGATGCATTTCCGCCCAATCAGCAGCATCAGATTGCGATTCAGCTTTCAATGGTACTTCAGGCGGTTGTATCACAGCAGCTTCTTCCGTCAACAGACGGAGGTATAGTTCCTGCTTTTGAAATAATGACTTTGACTCCCGCTATCAGAAATATGATTAGAGAATCAAAGGTTCATCAGTTAGACGGAATGATATATTCGTCCGCGGCAGATGATATGATTGCCATGGATACAAGTCTTCTTAACTTATTTAAGGAAGGAAAAATCACAGAAAAGACAGCGCTTACATACGCTACAAATGCTGAACTTCTGGCGAAGAAAATCGCACTCTTGGGGTGATTTTCGCTGATTGCGTGTGATTTTTCCCGATTTATCGGGGTTTTCTTGAAATTTTTCTTGACATCCCAATTCCAAATACGTATAATTTTCTAGCGTGCATGAAAATGCGCCTTATTTTGGTGTGTTTGAAGCACAAAAATAAAAATACTAAACAGGAGGTGAAAAGAATGCCAACATTTAACCAGTTAGTAAGAAAGGGTAGACAGACTAGCGAAAAGAAGTCTACAGCACCTGCTCTTGGTAAGGGATTTAACTCTCTTCACAAGAAGCCCATCGAAACTGCTTCTCCGCAGAAGCGTGGCGTGTGCACAGCTGTTAAGACAGCTACCCCTAAAAAGCCTAACTCAGCTCTTCGTAAGATTGCCAGAGTACGTCTTTCTAACGGAATCGAAGTTACAAGCTACATTCCCGGTGAAGGTCACAATCTTCAGGAACATAGCGTTGTTCTTGTAAGAGGCGGAAGAGTAAAGGACTTACCCGGTACTCGTTATCACGTTATTCGTGGTACTCTTGATACAGCCGGCGTTGCTAATCGTAAGCAGGCTCGTTCAAAGTACGGCGCAAAGCGTCCTAAGAAGTAAGGTAAGTTAGTACCACAACTTTAAGTTATGTGTTGGAATTATTTCACCAGCGCGTACACAAGGAGTAATTTGTGAGTACCGTAGAATTAACGTAATTTTTAGTTAAGGAGGGAAGAATCGTGCCACGTAAAGGACATATTCAAAAGAGAGACGTTCTGGCTGATCCTATGTACAACAGCAAAGTCGTTACAAAGCTTATCAACAATATTATGCTTGACGGCAAGAAGGGTGTTGCTCAGAAGATCGTATACGGTGCATTTGCATCAGTAGAGGAAAAGTCAGGCAAGCCTGCTCTTACAGTATTTGAAGAGGCTATGAACAACATTATGCCTGTTCTCGAAGTAAAGGCAAGACGTATCGGTGGTGCTACATATCAGGTACCTATCGAAGTTCGCCCTGAGAGACGTCAGGCTCTTGCACTTCGCTGGATGACAATGTTTTCTCGTAAGAGAGGCGAGAAGACAATGGAAGAGCGTCTGGCAGGTGAGATTATGGATGCAGCAAACAATACAGGCGCATCTGTAAAGAGAAAAGAAGACATGCACAAGATGGCAGAAGCAAACAGAGCTTTTGCTCATTACAGATTCTAGTAGGAGGAAAAAGTCTTGGCTGGAAGAGAATATCCATTGGAGAGAACCAGGAATATCGGAATTATGGCTCATATTGATGCCGGTAAAACGACAACAACAGAGCGTATCCTTTATTACACAGGTATCAATCATAAGATTGGTGAGACTCATGACGGTACTGCTACCATGGACTGGATGGAGCAGGAGCAGGAAAGAGGTATCACTATTACTTCTGCAGCAACAACATGTCACTGGACATTACAGGAAAACTGCAAGCCCAAGGCAGGTGCTCTCGAGCATCGTATCAATATTATTGATACCCCGGGCCACGTAGACTTTACTGTTGAAGTTGAGAGATCACTTCGTGTTCTTGACGGAGCTGTAGGTGTTTTCTGTGCTAAAGGTGGTGTAGAACCTCAGTCTGAAAATGTATGGCGTCAGGCAGATACATACAATGTACCTCGTATGGCGTTCATCAATAAGATGGACATTTTGGGTGCTGATTTCTACTCAGCTGTAGATCAGATTAAGAATCGTTTAGGAAAGAATGCTATCGTTATTCAGTTACCTATCGGTAAGGAAGACGAGTTCAAGGGTATTATCGACCTTTTTGAAATGAAGGCATATATCTATAACGATGATAAGGGTGAGGATATTTCTATTGTAGATATCCCCGACGATATGAAGGATGAAGCTGAAATGTATCATGATGAGCTCTTAGAGAAGTGTGCAGAGCTTGATGATGACACAATGATGGCTTACTTAGAGGATCCCGACAGTGTTACTGTTGAGGATTTGAAGAAGGCTTTAAGAAAAGGTACATGTGAGTGTACAGCAGTTCCTGTTTGCTGTGGTACAGCATACAGAAACAAGGGTGTACAGAAGCTCCTTGATGCCGTAATCGAATATATGCCTTCACCGCTTGATATCCCTGCAATTAAGGGTGTGGATCTTGAAGGAAATGATACTGAGAGACATTCATCTGATGAAGAGCCTTTCTCAGCACTTGCATTCAAGATTATGACAGACCCCTTCGTAGGAAAGCTTGCATTCTTCAGAGTTTACTCAGGTACAATGAACTCAGGTTCATACGTACTTAATGCAACAAAAGGCAAGAAGGAACGTGTAGGTCGTATCCTTCAGATGCATGCAAATAAGAGAGAAGAGCTTGATAAAGTATATTCAGGTGATATTGCTGCAGCAGTAGGCTTCAAGCTTACAACAACAGGTGATACAATCTGTGACGAGCAGCATCCCGTAATACTTGAATCAATGGAATTCCCTGAGCCCGTTATTGAGCTCGCAATTGAGCCCAAGACAAAGGCAGGTCAGGGTAAGCTTGGTGAATCTTTAGCAAAACTTGCTGAAGAAGATCCTACATTCCGTGCACATACAGACCAGGAAACAGGTCAGACAATCATTGCCGGAATGGGTGAGCTCCATCTTGAAA
>R27__coassemble_1790_pt1 | contig 9295 bp, 5 predicted proteins | sample R27__metabat2_low_PE_046 | metagenome-assembled genome bin R27
ATTCGGCTATGAGATTGAGGAAAATACAAAAGAGGCAATAAGGGAATTTGCGCCGAATCTTGCGAATATTTCTGCGGAAAGAATAAGAGAGGAACTGGAAAAGCTTCTTCTTTCCGATAATCCCGACAGAATGATTTGGGCTTATGAACTTGGTATTACGAAAGTAATTCTTCCGGAATGGGATGATATGGTAGAGTGTGTTCAGAATACGCCTCACCATTTTACCGATGTAGGTCATCACACAATTGTGGCCATGAACTATCTGGTTGAAAAGTATAAGAATATAAAACCGTCGGAAAACAGGATACTCAGAATAGCGACTTTTTATCATGATATGGGAAAGCCTGTGATGAAATTTACGGGCGAAGACGGAGTTGATCATTTTACGGACCATCCGCAAAAAAGTGCGGAAATGGTCAAAGAGGTTCTTAGAAGACTGAAGTATGATAATGAAACAATATCAAGAGTTTATAAGCTGGTATTGTATCATGATACAAGACCGACCCTTAGTTATCCGTCGGTAAGAAGGTTTATGGTTGATGCAGGACCTGGTAATATGGAAATTCTGATGGCTCTAAAATATGTTGATTTGTGGGCTCACGCAGATTACCAGTGGGAAGATAAGGTATATAATGTAAAAACCCTTGATTGCATGTATAAGCAGGTCTTGGAGAATAATGACTGCTTAAATCTTAAGGACCTTTGTGTGAAGGGGAGCGATTTGATAGAAATGGGAATCAAAGAAGGTCCGTTTCTGGGAAAGATATTAAACAGTTTGTTTGACGATGTGTTGGAAGATCCGTCAAGAAACACTCCGGAATATTTGCTTAATAGAGCAGGATTATTGGCAGGATTAGAATGAAAGATATTGAAAAAGTTGTCATACCCGTGATTTTGATTCTCGGAGTTATGGTACTTACATGTTTCTATATTTCAAAAGAGTATAAGAAACAACAGTCAGAAAAAAGAGCGAAAGAAATTGAAGCGGTTATAGAGGAAAATGAAGAGGAAAACGGTCCCGTATCAAAGGATGATCTTTCCTATAGTTGTGTTGCCATTCTTGTAGGGAAAAATGAAGAAGAGGGAACACTTACTTTCATGTCTACGGAAAACAATAAAGTATTCAAGGCAAAATTCGACAGAACAACTCCTTTTTACGGCAAGCATGGCAACTCGGTTTCATTGGCGCAATTATCCTTGGGAGAACTTTTGGATATTACGTATTCCCTTCACAGCGGAACTTTGTCCGAAGCCAAAATCAGTGAAAATGCATGGACCTTTACGGATGTAACGAGATTTGAAATAGACGAAAGCAAGAAGCTTATGGTAATAGGTGATGAGAAATATAAGCTTCCGAAGAATACGATAGTATCGTACGGCGACAAGCTGGCGGAGATGATAGACATAACCAATGTTGATACTCTTATAGTTAAGGGAATAGACAGAAAGGTATGCTCAATTATTGTTGACAGAGGACATGGGTACATAAGGCTTCTTAACGATTCCTATTTTGTGGGAGGCTGGATAGAAATCGGAGACGATATTGTTAAAACTGTCAGTGAAGATATGCTGTTACCGGTTCCCGAAGGGGAGTATCGTGTTACCCTGTCCAACAAAGGATATGCCGGTGAAGTTGAAGTAGAGGTAAATCGCGATAAAGAAACCCCTATTGATTTATCGGAAATTGAGATTAAAGAAGTTGCCATAGGGCATGTAATGTTTAATATTTTTCCGGAATATGCACAGCTGTATGTAGATTCGCAAATGACGGAATTTGAAGAGAGGGTTCCTCTTGAATACGGAATCCATAAGGTTCATGTTGAACTTGCAGGGTACGAAAGTGTTGATACAAATGTGAAAATTTCTTCGGAATACGCCGACGTAAGCATTTCTCTTGAAAAATCGGGAGATTCTTCAAGCAGTTCAAGTTCAAGCTCGGCCAAAAAAACGACAAGCTCTTCGTCAACTTCGTACTATTTAGGCAGAGTGAGTTCGTCTTCGAGCAGCTCTTCGGGAAGCAGCGCGGCTTATGCATCGTCAAGCTCGTCAAGTACGTCGAGCTCTTCAACCTCATATTATCCGTACTTCTCAAGCACGGCTCAGGTTGATTGGACATCATCCTCGTCTTCATCAAGCAGCGAATCGTCGTCATCTTCATCATCAAGTTCGGCTGTGGTTGTGGACGGATCCGATAAGTTGTATATTGAGTTCCCTGTGGGAGCGGAAGTTTACGTTGACGGCGTGTATATTGGTATCAGCCCTGTTTCGTCAAATAAGCCGAGTGCGGGAGCTCATGTAATTACACTTTCAAAAAATGGATATATGACTAAGAGTTATACAGTAGTATCTTACGATGATAACAGGGATATGACTTTGTCATTCTCGGAACTTATTGAACAATGAGACAGGAAAGAAATATGATTAAAAATGCCCGAAGAAGACTTAAGAAAAGAGAAAATCGCATATCCTTGATTTTCTTTATAATTACAATGGCAATAGCAGTAGCTCCGCTTATTTCGAGGTACTGTATATGCGGTCATGACTTAGAATACCATCTTTTGAGGATTGAAAGCCTTAAAGAAGGTATTCTGATCGGGAAACCCTTTCTTAAGGTAAACACGCTGTTTTTCGGCGGAGCGGGATATGCTAGTTCCATGTTTTATTCCGATATGTATCTGCTTATTCCGGCTCTTTTGCGAGTTATGGGATTTAGTATTAAAACCAGTTATCATATCTTCGCAATAATGGTGTTTGTCGCTTGCTATCTGACAACTTACTACAGCGTTTTTAAAATGTGTTATTCCAAATTTGCGGCAAGCGTTGCGGCAGTTTTGCTGACGCTTTGTCCGTACCATATGGACGATATTTTAGTCAGGGGTGCAGTGGGAGAATATATGGCTTTTATTTTCTTACCGCTGGCTGTTTACGGTGTATATAATATTCTGTTTGAGGAGATGGATCGGCCTGCGGCTTTTGCCGTGGGATTTGCAGGGCTGATTCTGACTCATCCCGCAACATGTATTTTATGTGTATTCTTTGCTTTTGCGGCATTTATTGTTTATATAAAAAGGCTTCTTAAGAATCCGTCACTTATTATAAAGCTTGCGTTGGTAACAATTTTCACAGCTTTAATTACTTCGTTTTTCTGGCTTCCCATGCTGGAACAGTTTGCGTCAGCAAAGTTCTATGTATCACAAAACTGGTCGGATCTTCTTGATGCATCGCTTGATTTGTACAAGGTATTTACAAATGATTTTCCCGGATTGGGGATTGTACTTGCTATACTTGTTCTTCCGAGATTTACACTCAGGAGAAAGGATTACCCGATATTGTTGTTTGTCGATTTTATGCTGGTTATGTCCCTGGGGTTTGTTATCGGTACGACCAATCTTGTTATGTGGGAGAAAATCGGGAGATTCTTTTCGTTTTTGCAGTTCCCCTGGAGAATGCTGATAATGAGTTCGACACTTCTTGCCATGGCGGACGCAATTATTATTATGATTTTCTTGGAGAGATTTAGTGAAATAAAGAGAGAACTCATCTTTGATGCGGCATTAATCGTTGTTGTGGCATTATGCGCACAAATTTCCATAAACAGATTTAATGAGAATTCCCAAGGGTACTATGATTATTCCGATGATTATTATTCGTTTGCTCCCTACACGGGAACCGTTATAGCGGGAGAATGGCTGCCGCTTAGTGTTATGGATTCACAGCGACTTATCGAGCAGAGCACTGTTATGACGTTTGATGACGGCGAGAGGTGTGATTTTACGCGTGAGCGTGCGACTGTTATTGCAGATATTGATACAGCCCATGAATATGCGGAAGTTCCGTTCTTGTACTATAAAGGGTATAAAGCGTATATTACGGATGCATCCGGCGAAAAAACCAAGCTCTATGTTACGGGTGAAGGCGACAACGGAATATGCAGAGTGTATTTAAGTGGCCAGACGGGTAAACTGGAAGTAATGTATAAGAGTACCGTATTGCAGATTATCTCGTACATTGTTTCGGCTGTTACTCTGGCTATGATTTTATTATTGTGGTATTCGGGTGAGCACAACAAGAGGAGGCTTAAAATCAATGCAGAGAAGGCGGGCGCAGTAATAAGTGCCATGTCGATTTTGATAGTTGTGCCTGTGGCAGCTCTTTTTTTGACAGGATGCGTGGCGGTAAACATTCAGAACGTAGGTGAAGGCGAATCGGAAGAATTATTCTCCAATCCGGAGGATATGGTCGACTATTTAAGGAGTCGAAACAATGAAAGAGAAATGCTTGAAACCGAGAAAAAAGAGGAAGAAGAAAAAGCCTTGATTCATTATAATATCTGTCGTTCGGGTTATGAACCGGAAGGGGAAGGCTTTGCAATAAAGATAGATGAATCCACGGGTGATAGGATTATTTCGATATGCAATCAAGAGGAGGTAAAAGAAGCCGGCGCGGAAGGCTATTTTGAAACGGATGGGCTCTACGAAACTCTTTTATCGGATGGTTTGGAAGCAATCGAGAATGCAAAAACAGATGAGAATTTGAGGATAATGAATGAGGCGGATATGCTGTTGTGCCTCGAGGTGTATCCGAATAACAGCAAATCAAAGGATATTAAAAAGGTCGCAAAAGAGTGTGCCGAAGATTTGTTAAAGGATGCCACAAAGGCTAAAAAGTCAGCCCTTGATATGTATATGAATGCTGCGGTTTTGACAAAAGCTGCGTATGTGCTGGAGGACTGGAAGGATAAGGATGTTGCCACCGATACTGCTAAGGATTTGTTCGAAGAAGCCGAAAGCAATTTGAAGGATGAGGTGGAATTGTCCGGTGCAAGAGTGTTTGCGGCTGCGGAATTGTACAGACTTACGGGAATGATTACCTACAAATCGGTTGTTGATGCTTCGGCTTTGGAGGTTGTTCCGGAAGGATTTTCTTACGAAAGTCCGGGCTATTACGGCATTTATACTTATCTGATTTCTGAAAATCAGGGAACCTTTACGGTGAGCAGTTCTATGATGGAAAACATTTTTGACAAAGCAAATGCCGTAGTAAAGGATGATTTTAAGCAACAAATCATACAAAAAGAAGATGCACGAAACATATTGGATAATGCGCGGGTTGTTGCATTGGCTGATTATGTCAGTGAGTGTGTGGAATATGAAAATTATATGAAAAAGGCTCTTTGTTATCTGGGCGGAGCGAATATTTCCGGCACGGATTACAGAGAAAAGGGAGAAAGACTTTACGGTGAACATTTGTATTTAATTTATGATTCACTTATATAAAATCAGTGATTGAGCGTGGAGGAAATATTATGAAAATTGTTGTATTGGCAGGCGGAATCAGCACCGAGAGAGATGTATCTTTGGTAACGGGAAGAGGAGTATATAATGCCCTCAAACAGAATGGGCATGAAGTCATTCTTATTGATATTTATATGGGATATGAGGGTAATCCGGATACCGCATTTACCGATGATATTGACTGGGCCGCTATGGTTGCTCCCATAGGAGAGAAAGCACCCGATATAGAGGAAATCAAGGCAAAAAGAGGAGATAACGACGGAGTATTTTTCGGAAAGAATGTTCTTAAACTCTGCAAAATGGCTGACATTGCTTTTATGGCTCTTCACGGAGACTGCGGTGAGAACGGAAAGGTTCAGGCTACTTTTGATTTGCTGGGAATTAAGTATACGGGGACAGACTCTTTTTCTTCGGCTCTTGCAATGGATAAAGCTATTTCGAAACAGTTGTTTAGAATGTATGGTGTTCCTACGCCGATCGGTTACATGCTTAAAGGAAAAGACGATTTGTACAAACCCGAATTTCCGTGCGTTGTTAAGATATGTAATGGCGGCTCTTCTGTCGGAGTGTATATTGTAAACAATGAAAGCGAATACAAAAATGCTGTTAATGAAGCATTTTCATACGAAGCAAAGGTTATGGTTGAGGAATATATTAAGGGTAGAGAATTCACCTGCTGCGTTATAGACGGACATCCTCTTCCTATTGTGGAAATCGCACCGAAGGAAGGTTTCTACGATTATAAGAACAAGTATCAGGCAGGTTCGACAATAGAAACATGTCCTGCAATTGTATCGGAGAAAATCACTTTGAAGAATCAAAAAGAGGCAGTAAAGGCATATAAAGCTCTCGGAATCAAGACATATGCAAGAATGGATTTTCTTATGAATGATAAGGAAGAAGTGTTCTGCCTTGAAGCCAATACACTTCCGGGAATGACACCCACAAGCCTGATTCCCCAGGAGGCAGCCGCTTACGGAAAATCGTACAATGAGCTGTGTGAATGGATAATAGAAGTATCTCTTAAGAAGTAGGTAAATTATATGAAAAATATGACTCTTACCGCCATGTGCGAAGCAGTTGGCGGCAAATTGTATTATGCGGAAAAATCAGATATGGCAAAGGAAGCCACCTGTGTTGTAATAGATTCAAGACTGATTGAAGAAGGCGGAGTCTTTGTTGCCACCGTGGGCGAACGTGTTGACGGTCACAGCTTTATCGATGCCGTTTTTGAAAAGGGTGCAATGGCTGTTATTGCCGAGAAGCTTCCCGCAAAAGCAAAGGGTCCCGTGATTTTGGTTGACAACAGCTTTGAAGCACTTAAAGCGCTTGCTGCCTATTACAGGAACCAGCTTACGCTCAAAATCGTAGGAATAGTAGGAAGTGTCGGTAAAACAAGTACGAAGGAGTTAACCGCTTCGGTATTGTCCTCTCATTATGAGGTATTAAAGACCGAGGGCAACTTCAACAATGAAATCGGTGTGCCCCTTACAATATTTAAAATCAGAGACAGTCACGAAGTGGCTGTTGTTGAGATGGGAATCAGCAATTTTGGTGAGATGGATCGCTTAGGTGCAATTGTACGCCCGGATATTGTGATTTATACATGCATAGGTCCTTGTCATTTGGAATTCTTAGGTAATCTCGACGGAGTATTAAAAGCTAAATCCGAAGTTATTCCACATATGGCAAAGGATGGAATTCTGATTTTGTCCGGAAATGACGAAACCCTTAAGAAGATTGATGAAACCACGTCCGAAGGACGTAAAATCATGTATTTCGGAAAAGAGTCAAAACGTGACGATGTGTATGCCTCCGAAATAGAAAATCTTGGACTTGAAGGTTCGGCGTTTACGGCTAATTTTCCGGATGGAAGCCATTACAAAATGATGGTTCCGCTGCCGGGATATCACATGGTTGATAATGCTGTGGCGGCTGCTACGGCAGGATTTTGCTTAGGACTTAATCTTGAAGAAATTCGCAGAGGAATGGCAAGCGTTGAAGCCTTATCGGGAAGAGGACATCTGATTCATTCCGAAAAGTATTTGATTTTGGATGATTGTTATAACGCAAATCCCAAATCAATGTTTGCTGCTATAGATATTCTTGGATATGCCCTTGGTCGCAAGGTTGCAATACTCGGGGATATGTTTGAACTTGGTGAAGATACTCAGAGTCTTCACGGGGATGTTGGTGAGTATGCGGCAACGCACGGTGTTGACTCACTTATCTTTGTGGGTGCTCTGTCAAAGTACATGTATGAACGGGCAAGGGTTCATGAGGATGTGGAAATAAGGTATTACCCGAACCGGGAGATGCTGATGAACGCTCTTTCCGATCCCGAAAAGGAAATACTTAAGCAGGGTGATTCAATATTAATTAAAGCATCACATGGAATGGGATTTAATGAAATAGTTGATTTTTTGAGTAAATAGATAATAAACACACTTTAGACACAAAGCGGTAATAAAGTGTGTTTTGTTGTATAAGCAAAGGTTTATAGGAGCACAGTTATGATTGAGGTAAACAATTTTTCAAAAAAGTACGGTAATAAATATGCCGTGAAGGATTTGACTTTTACCATTGAGGACGGATATGTGTACGGACTGTTAGGACCCAACGGAGCCGGCAAATCAACGACGATGAATGCGATTACGGGTTATATTGCCGCAACGGAAGGGTCAATAACCATAAACGGAATCGACATTTTAAAGAAGCCCGTCGAGGCCAAAAAGCATATTGGATATCTCCCGGAAATACCGCCTCTCTATCCTGATATGACGGTTAAGGAATATCTTAATTTTGTGTCCGAACTTAAGAAAGTAAATAAGAAGGACAAAAAAGAGCAGCTCGACAAAATCATGGAGAAAGTCATGATAAGCGAAGTGTCGGGTCGCCTTATCAGAAATCTTTCAAAGGGATATAAGCAGAGGGTAGGTCTTGCGGCAGCTTTGGTAGGTTATCCCGATGTAATAATTCTCGATGAGCCTACGGTAGGACTTGATCCGAAGCAGATAACGGAGATAAGAGAACTTATTAAAGAATTGTCAAAGGATCATACAATTATATTGAGCTCGCACATTCTTTCCGAAGTGCAGGCAATTTGTGACAAGATTCTGATTATTTCCGAAGGAAAGCTTGTGGCTATGGATACACCCGAAAGCCTTGAAAGTCAGAAGAGCGGTGAAGCAGAAACGCAGGCGCTGGTTAAGGGTAATAAAGATTTAGTATCAAATATACTTTCATCAATTGAAGGCATTAAGGAATTCTCTGTTACAGACGATGATGAAGGCTTAGTTTGCTGCCGGATAGTAACGGATAAGGATGTGGAAATAAGAGATGTGTTAAGTATTGAATTAGGTAAGAGTAATCTTCCTTTATTTGAACTTAAGGCATCAAAGAAATCACTTGAAGATGTATTCCTTGAATTAACGGAGGGAAATGAAAATGACAGCAATATTTAAGAGAGAATTAAAAGCATTTTTCTGTTCGCCGGTGGGATACATTTTTGTGGCGGCATTGATGTTTCTAAATGGTATTTATTTTATGTCCATTAACCTTCTTTCGGGTTATTCGAAGGTCAGCTATACGGTATCGAGTTCTTTGATTCTGTTTGTGTTTGTGCTTCCATTTCTTGCAATGAGGGTAATGAGCGAAGAAAAGAAGCTTAAGACAGACCAGCTTACACTTACAAGTCCCGTCAGAGTGGCGGGAATAGTAGTGGGAAAGTATTTGGCCATGGCAGTTGTATTGCTGATACCGATACTTGTTATTTGTCTGTTTCCTTTAATAATGTCCATGTACGGACAGGTACCTTTTGCCGAAAGTTACGTTTCGATATTGGGATTCTTTTTGTACGGACTTGCGGGAATGGCACTTACACTTTTGATAAGTTCCCTTACGGAAAATCAGATAGTTGCGGCCGTGCTCGGTGTTGCGGCAATGTTTGTGACTTATATCATGGACGGAATTACGCAGATGCTCTCGCAGGTAGATAATGT
>R27__coassemble_1797_pt1 | contig 9270 bp, 7 predicted proteins | sample R27__metabat2_low_PE_046 | metagenome-assembled genome bin R27
GAAAATAGACGTTAATGCTTCCGTTTCACGAATAATGTCTAAACTGGACGGCTTTAACGGGGCTGATATGGTTGTGGATTTGAAGGTTATTGAAGATGTGCCTAAGGCGAGCGTAGAAGATCTTGAGAAAATCCATGATGTTCTCGGAACATATACTACGAGCTTTTCGTCTTCGGGTTCGGACAGATCCGGAAATGTCAGAAACGGTACAAGCCTTGTAGACGGTACTGTTTTGATGCCGGGAGAACAGTTCTCCATGTACAAAACCGTTAGTCCTTTTACGGAAGAAAACGGATATTATCTTGCGGGTTCATACTTAAACGGAATGGTTGTAGAAAGTCTCGGCGGCGGAATATGCCAGGTAAGCTCGACTTTGTATAATGCGGTTTTACGTGCCGAGCTTCAGATTGATGAGAGATTTAATCATTCAATGATTGTCAATTATGTTGATTTATCAAGCGATGCGGCTATTTCGGGCACCAGCAAGGATTTCAAGTTTACCAACAATTCCGAATATCCCATATATATTGAAGGATATACAACAAGTGAAAAGCAGGTTGTGTTTAATGTGTACGGTGTTGAAACAAGACCTTCAAACAGAAAGGTGTCCTTTGAAAGTGTGAAGATTTCCGAAACTGTTCCCGAAGGAGAGAAAATCGTAGCCGATTCATCAATACCTCTTGGAACTATCACAACACAGTCCGCTCATACGGGATATGTGGGAGAGTTGTGGAAGGTTGTAACCGTTGACGGAAAAGAAACCGAGAGAGTTCAGATTAATAAGAGTAATTATCAGCCTACGCCGAAGACAGCCACAGTCGGAACGGCAACGGACAATCCCGTGGCGCTGGCAATAATCCAGGCCGCGATATCCTCGGGAAGTATAGATTCGGTTAAGGCAGCAATAAATGATTTGAATGCGCAGGCAGCTGCAGCACAGGCACTTGATCCGCTTATGCTGTTACAACAGCAGGAGCAGTTGCCGCAATAGAAGGTTATATAAATGTTAAAAGTCGGAAAAGTACCGGAGAGTGTACTGAAGAGATCTATTTTTAAGCAGATAAAGAATAAACGAAATGAAATATTGTTAGGTGCAGGAGTCGGTGAAGATTGCGCAGCAATTGAGCTTGGCCCTGATGAAATATTTGTCACATCAACGGACCCCATTACGGGGACATCTCATGATATCGGAGCTCTTTCCATACATGTAACAGCAAATGATATTGCATCCTCCGGCGCCGAGGTTATCGGAGTCATGCTTTCGGTGTTGCTTCCGGAAGGAACTGAAGAATCAGAGCTTAAAGATATTATGTGCCAGGCAGAAAGTGTCTGCAGTGATCTTAATATTCAGACAATTGGCGGTCATACGGAAGTTACAAGGGTTGTCAATCAGCCGGTAATTACCGTTACAGGAATAGGAAAAGTCAAAAAAGACAAGCTTGTTACAACCTCGGGAGCGAAAGTCGGAGATGACGTTGTTGTTACAAAATGGATTGCTCTTGAAGGAACAAGCATTATTGCAAAAGAAAAGGAAGAAGAACTGTTAAAGCATTTTTCGTCCGAGTTTGTAAAGACAGCACAGGATTTTTCTCAATACTTGTCAGTGGTAAAGGATGCAGCCTGTGCCACCAAAGTCGGAGTTACCGCTATGCATGATATTACAGAAGGCGGTGTATTCGGAGCTTTGTGGGAGGTTGCGGAAAGCTCCAAGACAGGTCTTGAAATAAACCTTCGCGATATCCCTGTTCGTCAGGAAACAATAGAGGTTTGTGAGGAATTCGGGCTTAATCCCTACGAGCTTATTTCAAGCGGCTCTATGCTGATAACAACGCCGAAGGGTGCGCAGGTTGTTGAAATGCTTAAAAAGGCGGGAATAGGTGGAGCCGTAATCGGAAAAGTCACGGCAGGAGCCGACAGAGTGCTTATAAACGGTGATGAGAAAAGGTTCTTAGAACCACCGAAATCGGACGAGCTTTACAAAATATATGAGAAATAAATTGCAAGGTAAATCCTGTGATTTTATGTTATTAAATTTTTCTTTTTAGAGGAAGGGAACAAAAATGAGAGAGCAGATACTTAACTACATCGAAAAAAACAGCAGAGTTGATCTTAAGGAAGTCGCGGTATGTTTGGGAATTTCGGAAATTGATGTCGCGAATGAGCTCGCTGCGATGGAGTCTGAGGGAATTATCTGCGGTTATTTTACATTAATAGACTGGGATAAAGTCACTGAAGAAAGAATTCATGCTCTTATTGAGGTAAGAGTTACACCGCAGCGAGGAAAAGGCTTTGATGACATCGCAGAGAGAATTTACAAGTATCCTGAGGTAAAGTCGACATACCTTATAAGCGGTGGATATGATCTTCTGGTATTCATGGAAGGAAAGACATTAAAAGAGATTTCTTCTTTTGTATCACAGAAGTTGTCGACTCTTGATTCCGTTATCAGTACCACAACACATTTCGTACTTAAAAAGTACAAAGACAACGGAACAATTCTCAATAAAAAATATGAAGATGAAAGGCAGATAGTGACACCATGAGAAATCCTTTATCCAAACAGATAACAGAGATTAAGCCTTCCGGAATAAGGAAGTTTTTTGATATTGCAAGTGAGAGAAAAGATGTTATTTCATTAGGCGTCGGAGAACCTGATTTTGACACTCCGTGGCATATAAGAGATGAGGGTATTTACTCTCTTGAAAAAGGAAAAACATTCTATACTTCAAATGCGGGACTTATGGAACTGCGTGAAGAAATTTGCAAATATTACTCCAGAAGATTTAATGTTGATTATACTCCCAAGAGTGATGTGATTATTACAGTCGGTGGTTCGGAAGCAATTGATATTGCACTTCGCGCAATGGTAGACCCCGGAGATGAAGTGATTATTCCCCAGCCCTGTTACGTTTCTTATGAGCCCTGCGCTATTTTGGCAGGTGGCAAGCCTGTAATAATAGAACTTAAGAATGAAAATCAATTCCGTCTTACGCCGGAAGAGCTTCTTGCAGCAATTACGGATAAGACAAAGATACTTGTTCTTGCTTTTCCCAACAATCCTACGGGTGCCATTATGGAAAAGGAAGATCTTGAGAAAATCGCAAAGATTTGTATAGAGAAGGATATTTTCGTATTATCCGATGAGATATATGCCGAACTTACCTACAACAAAGAGCATGTAACAATAGCATCTCTTCCCGGAATGCAGGAGAGAACAATTGTGATAAACGGTTTTTCCAAGGCATACGCCATGACGGGATGGAGACTCGGATATGCATTAGGTCCAAAGGAAATCATTGCGCAGATGACAAAGATTCATCAGTTCTGTATTATGTGCGCTCCCACAACGAGCCAGTATGCGGCTGTTGAGGCGTTAAGAAACGGTGATTCGGATGTGGATATGATGCGCCAATCATATAACCAGCGTCGTAATTTCCTTATGAATGCCTTCAAAGAGATGAAGCTTCCCTGCTTTGAACCTTTCGGAGCATTTTACGTATTTCCGGATATCAGAGAATTTAATATGACAAGCGAAGAGTTTGCGTTTGCTCTTATTGATGCGGAAAATCTTGCAGTTGTTCCCGGAACGGCATTCGGTGACAGCGGTGAAGGTTTCCTTCGTATATCCTACGCATACTCATTGGAAAAACTGAAAATTGCCATGGAAAGAATGGCTCGCTTTGTAGAAAAGCTTCGCAGCGAAAATAAATAATCCTGCCAATACAGAGGTATTGTAATGAATATAGTTTTGCTTGAACCCGAAAAACCACTCAATACAGGAAATATCGGACGCACTTGCGTTGCCACGGGCACAAGGCTTCATCTTATAGAACCTCTTGGTTTTCATCTTGATGACAAAAGTATCAAAAGAGCGGGACTTGATTATTGGCCAAAGCTTGATGTGCAAAGATATATTAATTACAAAGAGTTTCTTGAGATAAATAAGCCTAAAAGGATATTTATGGCAACAACAAAAGCACATCAGTTGTATACCGATGTTTCTTTTGAAGAAGATGACTATATCATGTTCGGAAAAGAAAGCGCGGGAATTCCCGAAGAATATCTGGTGGAGAATGAAAAATACTGCATCAGGATACCGATGCTTGAGGATATCAGAAGTCTTAACTTGTCCAATTCCGTTGCTATTGTGCTTTATGAAGCATTAAGGCAACAGAATTTTGCCGGAATGCAGGAATACGGAGAATTACACAGATTAAATTGGAAATGAAAAAAGCGGATGACATTAATCGTCATCCGCTAAATTTTTGGATCTTGGTAAAGTAAAAATGAACTCTGTTCCAACATCAAGAGTAGATATTACATTTATATTCTCATGATGAGCATTGATAATTTCTTTTACAATGGAAAGTCCCAGTCCCGTTCCCTTTTTGTCACGGCCTCGGGAGATATCCGTTTTATAAAATCTGTCAAAAATCTGTTTCAGGTTTTCTTTCGGTATTCCGATTCCGGAATCCTTTACGGATACAAAAACGGTTTCATTCTTTTCCGTCGTTTCAAGCTTTATCGATGAATCGTGATGAGAGAATTTAATTGCATTATCGATAAGGTTATAAAGCACCTGCTGAATCTTTCCCACATCCGCTGCTACGAAAAGACTTTCTCCCGAAAGATACAGTTCGAATTTGATTCTTTTTTGCTTACAAATACCCTCAAAAGTTGCAACCGTATTCTTGATAATTCTGTTGATATCAAAATCGGTTATATCAAGATTCATTCCCGATGTATTTAAGTTGTTAAGGGCAAGAAGGTTATTGGTAAGTTTGGTAAGTCGCTCGGTTTCGTTCATAACGATATTGAGGTACTTCTCATGCTGCTCGGGTGGAATGGTACCGTCGACCATGGCTTCAAGATAGCCCTTCATGCTGGTAAGCGGTGAGCGAAAATCATGAGAAACGTTTGCTATGAACTTCTTCTGGTCATCCTCGAAATGAGACAGTTTATCGGCCATAAAGGTCAGTGAATCGGCAAGATAGCCCATCTCATCATTGTTCGGAACATCAATCGGATATGCAAAATCACCCTCGGCATAGGCTTCCGTAGCTTTTGTGATTTTCTTAAGAGGAATATAAACAATATCCGTAAATACAATGAGAATAAGAGAGGATATTACAAATACTACCGCAACAGTGGCCAGAAAATAAAGGTTCAGGTCATTTCGTTGCTCTGTGATTTTTAACAGCGGAGCATGAATTACCACGTATCCCTTAAGGTTGTAATCGTAGGTGATGGGAGACAGGACGCTGAGCATTTCCGAGGAAAAATGACCGTAGAAATTACCGGTCATATAGTAATTCTTTGCCATGTCATCATTAAAGGAACCGTTGATAATCATATTATCTTCTCCAAGCTTCTCGTTAGAGGAAGTATATATGATTTCACCGTCGGTATTCATAATCCAGATAGTCTCTCCGGAGAAGTTACCTACAGCATTGAGCTGCTTTACCACGTCATCCGTTGATATTGCGTCGTTGTAGAAAAATCCCGCATAGGTATTTGAAATCTCATTTGCTTCTCTGTACAGTTCATTAGCTTTTTGCTTTAACAGGAAGTTAAATACAAGAGGAGATGTTATGGACAAAACAACCAACACGGACAAAGCCGCAAAGCATACATACACAAGTATGAACTTGTAATAAAGTTTATGCTTTTTCTTCACAGATTTCTGACCTCAAACTTATATCCTACACCCCAAACCGTGTGCAGCTTCCAGAATTCGTGATCATTGATTTTCTCACGAAGTCTCTTGATATGAACGTCTACTGTTCTTGAATCGCCCGCAAAATCATATCCCCAGATATGGTCAAGAAGCTGCTCTCTTGTGAATACCTGATTAGGATGTGAAGCAAGGAAATAGAGAAGTTCAATTTCCTTGGGAGGCATGTCGAGATATTGTCCGTTATATGTTACGGAGTAATCGCTCAGGCTGATTTTAAGCTCCGGATATTCGATGATTTTGCTGTCTTTGATGGGAGCTTCCGTTTTTTCAATATTGCTTCTTCGAAGAACCGCTTTTACTCTTGCAACAAGCTCCTTTGAATCAAAGGGTTTTTCCATGTAATCGTCGGCACCCATTTCCAGTCCCAAAACCTTGTCAAATATCTCACCTTTAGCGGAGAGCATGATTATGGGAGTGCTGGATTTGGAACGAATTTCTCTGCATACCTGATAACCGTCGATTCCCGGCAACATAAGGTCTAAGAGAATGAGGTTGGGCGCATAGCTTTCAAAAATGCCAAGGGCAGATTCTCCGTCGTTTACAATCTTTGTATCAAAGCATTCCTTTGTAAGATACAGTGCTATAAGTTCTGCAATATTTTCATCATCATCGACAATGAGTATTTTTTGTTTTCCTGCCATAATTAGTTTATCTCCTTGGTTACTTAAAGGTTACAATAGTGACTCCCGCATCTCCTTCGCCGAATTCACCTGCGCGAAATGAAGATACATAGGATATTCGTTTTAAATGATTGGTAACGGCACTTCTGAGTGCTCCTGTACCTTTTCCGTGGACGATCCTGACACTTGATAGGTGTGATAGGTAGGCATCATCCAAATATTTGTCGAGCTTTGCAATTGCCTCGTCAACATTTTGTCCGATTAAGTTAATCTCGGAAGAAATTGTTGATGATTTTGAAAGACTTGCTCCCGTACCTTTTGAGAATTTCTTTGAAAAGGCCTTACCGGTTAATTCATCCGAGGAGCTTATTATTTCAAGGTCATTTATATTGGTATTTATATTCATAATACCACATCCGACGGATAAATTGCCCTTTGAATCCGGCAATGTATGAACATGACCCGTCAAATCCATTGAAATAATACGTACATCCGTACCGATTGTAAATTCGGAAGCTTTATGCTTTGCCTTTTTCTCTTTGGTATTAAGAGTATCCTTTGGTTTGTTTTTATCAAGGCTTTTCTTAAGTCCCTGTCTTCTTTCCTCGAGAGCCCTGACATCGTCCCTTCCGATTTTGTTGATATCGCGAATTGCCGCATCGGCCTGATCTTTGGCTTCTTTTAATATTTCTCTTGCCTGTTCTCTTGCTTCTTCAAGTATTTTCTCTTTTGAAGTCTCAAGCTTTTGCTCTTTCTTGGCGTAGGTATCTTTTAATACTTCGATATCGTGACGGAGAGATTCTATTTTCAACTTGTCCTGTTCCATTTTGGAACGGTCTTTATCAAGCTTTAAAATCACATCTTCAAAGGAGGAATCGTTTGAAGATAGCTGCTCCTTTGCTTTGTCGATAATATCATTTGATAATCCCAGTTTTTTCGATATTGCGAAGGCATTACTCTTTCCGGGAATGCCGGTGATAAGACGGTATGTCGGCTTAAGGGATTCAACATCGAATTCACAGCTGGCATTTTCGACCTTATCTGTATTGAGGGCATATATCTTAAGTTCACTGTAGTGAGTTGTTGCCATCGTTCGAATATCTTTTTCATGAAGTGTTGACAGTATGGCAATGGCAAGAGCAGCGCCTTCTGTTGGGTCGGTACCTGCTCCGAGCTCGTCAAAGAGACACAGACTGTCGGAATCGGAGTGTTCTAATATTTCAACTATTGTCTTCATGTGGGACGAGAAGGTGGAGAGACTTTGTTCAATACTCTGCTCATCACCTATATCCGCATACACCTCTTTAAAAATGGATAATTCACTTTTATCGGCGGCCGGAATGAAAAGTCCTGCCTGTCCCATAAGTGTGAGAAGTCCTGTGGTTTTAAGAGAAACGGTTTTTCCGCCTGTATTGGGACCCGTTACGATGAGAAGATTGTATTCGTCACCGAGAGTAACATTTATGGGAACTGCTTTCTTTCTGTCAAGAAGAGGATGAACAGCCTTTTTAAGGCGTATGATTTTATGTTCGTTATATACAGGTCTTGTTCCGCCGACTTCAAGTGCGAAAGCACCCTTTGCGAAAATAAAATCAAGAGTGGTTATTATCTCGTAATCGGAAGACAAGGCAGCAATATTTTCAGCACATTCTGCGGAAAGCTTCGCTAAAATCACTTCTATTTCTTTGGCTTCTTCGATATCAAGCTGTCTTAAATCGTTGTTAAGGGACACTATGGCAGCAGGCTCTATAAAATACGTGGAAGCACTTTGTGACTGATCGTGAACCATTCCGGGAACATTGCTCTTATATTCGGCCTTGACGGGAATACAGTATCTTCCGTCACGCATGGTAATAATTCCGTCCTGAAGATAATTCTTGTATGAATCGGATACCATCTTGCTAAGCTGAGAATGGATTTTATCATTTACGGATTTCATTTTGCGTCTGATATCGCGAAGATTACTGCTGGCATCGTCGGCAATCTCTTCTTCGGAAATAATGCATCTTCTTATTTCTCGGCAAAGAGGAGAAAGAGGATAAAGTACATTAAAGTAATCTGTAAGACTGTCTTCATTCTCGGTAGCTGTCTGCCCGTATGATTTTACCCGAAGGGTATTCTCCAAAAGAGATGCAATTTTCAATAGCTCTGAAGAAGAAATATTACTACCCTTTTTCAGCCTTGATATAGAATCACATATACTGCTGTCACAGGAAAATGATATATTACCGTCTCGAAGGATTCGTTTAACAGCATCCTCTGTGTGATTTTGCGCATGCTCGATATCAAAAAGATTATCCATGGGAAGAAGATTTAAACACATCCTTTTTCCTGCAGGTGTACATGCGTGTGATGATAACAATTCAACTATTTTGTTGTATTCAAGAATTTTAAGTCCTTTTTTATTCATAACTGTTTAAGTTTATCACAATTTCGGGTACTGTCGCAATGAGTGAGGAGTAGAAAAAGTAGCGTTTTTGTTGAGAAAAAATCTCAGGTTTTGTATAATACCTTTTATGAGCGAAAAGAAAAAAGAGGCTGAATTAAATACTCAGCCGGCAGAGTCTTCGGATAATTTTGAATTTGTTACGGAAACAATAAAGAAGAGACCTGTCAATGTCAGAAAAATTGTAAAGAAAATTGTATTTACGTTGCTGCTTGCCGTGATTTTCGGAGTGGTAGCAAGCTTTGTTTTTGCCTATTTATATCCTGTTATCAAGGAGAGGTTATATCCTGATGATGGGACTGTTGCTGTATCCATTAAGACACCTACGGAGGATGATTTGGAGGATGACATTTCCGATTCCGAAGGCGAAATAACCGAATGGAAAGCGGTCGAAGAATTTGGAAAAATCGACGCTGTGGAAGTGGATGCCGATGGAAATGTAGGGAACATTTCCGACAATAATAATC
>R27__coassemble_1846_pt1 | contig 9070 bp, 9 predicted proteins | sample R27__metabat2_low_PE_046 | metagenome-assembled genome bin R27
GAATAATAATAGTTCCAATTGTCCTTATGTGCATTAATAAGGATAAGAAAATGAAAACCGAATATGATGAGATGCAGGAAATTATTAGAGGAAAAGGTTTTAAGTACGGTTTCTTTACGGGAGCTATTTATACAGCCCTGTTAATGATACTTCAAATTGCCAAGATAAGTATTCCTGCAACACAGGAAGTAATCTATTTTTCAATTATTTTTATTGCGCTTGCGGTTTATGTTGGATACTGTGTTTTGAAGGGAGCTTATTTCGGGCTGAACAGTAACAGAAAAAGGTTCTATATTTTTATGTTTTCCATATCGTTAATAAATTTTGCCGTTCCGATTAACTACATGATAGATGGTTCCTTTGTTCAGGAAGGGATAATAACCGATTCATGCATTAATCTGATGTGTGGAATGCTTTTTTTTGTTGTTGGTATTTGCGGTGTTGTGAAGAATAGCATTGATGCGAAAGGGAGGACTGCTGATGAAGAATCTTAAGTTAAAATCAGCCAGAGCCGGAAAAGACCTTTCACAGGATGAACTTGCGAGAATGTGTGGTGTTTCTCGGCAGACTGTATCCGCAATTGAAAAGGGAGATTATAATCCGACAATTAACCTTTGTATTAGCATATGTAAGGCTTTAGGCAAAACACTTGACGACCTGTTTTGGGAAGATGAATGAAAAATCATTGATTTTTCGTAAATATTCGTGATTTTTTCCTTGACACACACCGAGGCGTGTAATATAATTCTTCACTGTGACGGCGGAAGTCTGCCTAATGCCATAGCCCCGGTAAAAGGAAGATGAACCTCACAGTAACTGATATTTGATAATTGATATTTGGAGGTATAGTCATGAATACATATATGCCCAACGAAGCAGCCATTGAACGTAAATGGTATGTTGTTGATGCAGCAGGATGTACTTTAGGACGCCTTGCTTCAGAAGTAGCAAAGGTACTTAGAGGAAAGAATAAGCCTATTTTCACACCTCATGCAGATACAGGTGATTACGTAATCGTTGTTAATGCAGATAAGGTTGTTGTAACAGGTAAGAAGTTAGATCAGAAGATTTATTATCATCATTCGGATTATGTTGGTGGTATGAAAGAAACAACACTCCGTGAGAAACTTGCAAAGGCTCCCGTAGAAGTTGTTGAACTTGCAGTTAAGGGTATGCTTCCTAAGGGACCTTTAGGTCGCAGAATGTACAAGAAGCTTTTTGTTTATGCAGGTGCAGAGCATCCTCATGCAGCTCAGAAGCCCGAAGAGTTAAAGTTCTAAGCTTTTAGGAAGGAGAATACAGAAAATGGCTAAAGCAAAAGAGCAGTTCTACGGAACAGGAAGAAGAAAATCATCTGTTGCCAGAGTTTATATTAAGCCCGGCAAAGGAAATATTACAGTTAACAAGAGAAGCCTTGACGAGTACTTTGGTCTTGAGACACTTAAGGTTATCGTTCGTCAGCCTCTTGTAGCTACAGAGACAGAGAAGAAGTATGACATTAATGTAAATGTTAAGGGTGGCGGTACAACCGGTCAGGCCGGCGCAATTCGTCACGGTATCGCAAGAGCGCTTCTTAAGGTTGACGCTGATTTCCGTCCTACTTTAAAGGCAGCCGGTTTCTTAACAAGAGATCCTCGTATGAAGGAAAGAAAGAAGCCCGGTCTCAAAGCCGCAAGACGCGCTCCTCAGTTCTCAAAGAGATAATCAAGAGAATATTTCAAAGAATTTACAAACCTCGGAAATCCAGTGTTTCCGGGGTTTTTCTTTATCTACAAATTGTAGTAGATAGTACTGAAAAGTAGAAGATTTAACTGGGTAAGGTACAAGTAGGACACAGGTAGGCAACAAATTTCTCACCCTTATATTTCATTTATTGCCTCTACAAGAGCTTCGATATCAAGATGTGTATACACCTTCTCAGTAAGTGTCATTGCACCAGAGTGACCAACAATTTTTTTTATCATCGTCTTATCAACATGCTTCTCAGCTAACATCGAGATGCAGGTGTGTCTTGTATCATGCGGAGTATGGTCCATTTTGATGTTTTCGATAAGTGGAGTCCAATAGCTATCCTTGTAATTTCTGTAAGTAAAGTGCTTATTATCTGTTGTATGGAGCAGATATTCGCAGTCTGATGATTCATACCAAGCTTTGTAGAATGGTAATACTTTGTCGGCGATTGGCACCTTTCGGATTCCGTTTTCTGTTTTACTTGCGATTACATCAAAGTACTGCTCATCCAAATGAACATTCTCTTTCTTTAGGTTCAAGAATTCTGATACTCTACATCCATTGTAAATTAACATCAATACTGTTTGATAGAAAGAATCATCCGATAATTCCCATAATCTATCTATCTCATCTTGAGTAAATTTGTTTCGGTCATTTTTATTAGGATTCTTATCCTTATATTTGAGAATGTCTACGAATTCTGAATTCTGTTAATGTCATTGCGCATGAGTGACCAACAATCTTTTTTATTGTGGTATCCTGGATACCTGCTTCTGATATATGATTTTGACAATATGGTTTACTGGGTGGGATTTTTACTCGGTGCGAATTGACTCGATGAGAATCGAACGACTCTTTGCTTTTTGTAGTTGATATAGTATACTTTAATCAACTCGATACAGACCGAGTCGGAAGGAGACGAGTAAAATGAACTTTTATGGACGAAAAAAAGAACTTGCGCAATTGATGAAGTTTATTTCATCAGATGAAATGCAGATGAGTCTTATTTACGGTAGACGAAGGATTGGCAAAAGTGAATTGGTGAAACAGTCAATCAAAGAATCCAGCTTAAAAAGCATTTTCTACGAATGCAAGCAAGTAACCGAAGAGAACAACGTTCAGAGCATGTGTGAAGTCCTTTCGGATTCACTCGGTCTTCCTAAATTGGGATATACGAAAGTTAATGAAATAATCGATTACATTTTTAACCTCGCTAAGGAAGAAAGCATTGTCTTTGTTCTTGACGAATATCCGTACTTAAGAGAGAACGTTAAAGGCCTTGACAGTATTATTCAGGCACTGGTTGATAAATACAGAGAAGGTTCGAAATTAAAGCTGATAGTACTTGGCTCATATGTAGAAATCATGAAATCTCTTCTGGAAACATCTAATCCACTGTACGGAAGAGTTGATTTGGTAATAGATCTTAAACAGATGGACTATTATGAATCATCATTATTTTATCCTAATATGACGAATGAGGATAAGGTGCGCATTTATTCGGTTTTTGGTGGCGTCCCTTATTATAACAGGCTGGTGGATGATAGGAAGAGTGTGAGGGAAAACATTATCGAACTTATAGCTTCGCCAGGTGCACGCCTTGAAAATGAAGTTTCTATGTACCTTAATGCCGAGATATCAAAGATAGTTAATGCTAATGAAGTTTTTGAAGCACTTGCCAAGGGTTTTTCAAAATTTAGCGATATACTGTCTCAATCACATGTATCCAGTAGTCCAACGCTTGTCGATGTTCTAGATAAGCTGATGAAGATGGAGGTAGTAGAGAAGAAAGCTCCTATAAACGATGAGAATAACAAAAGGAAAGCAGGTTACTACATCTGCGATAATCTATCACTTTTTTACTATAGGTATATTTTCAAGTATTCGTCTCAACTCAAGATAATGGATTCAGAAGTGTTTTATGGTAAGTATATAGATGAAGACTTTGAAACAATTTATATTCCACATAGATTTGAGGAAATGTGTACGCAATACTTGATAAGGCAGAATAGGCTGGGGGCAATTGAGCCAGTCATTGAGAAGATTGGGAAGTACTATTATGATGACCCCAAGACACGAACGAACGGTGAATTTGATGTAGTTTCTTTAGATGAAAAAGGATACATCTTTTATGAGGTTAAATTCAGAAAGAAGAAGACATCAAAGGAAGTAATCGAAACGGAGATAAGCCAGGTTAAAGCGACCGGACTTAACTGTTACAAGTATGTTTTCTTTTCCAGAGCTGGATTTACCGAAAAGGAAACGGAAGAGATTAAATTTATAGAACTTGGCCAGATGTACTGAAAAAGTAGTAGGATGAAGCTTTAATAGTGGGTGGTGTAAATGTCAACCTCAAAATGTTTCTGCATTTCGATGGTAACATTTACACGTGAAGAATAACTAAATTTCTTTTCGGAAAAACGCAAGCGTTTTCATTACTATTTGAGTCAGCCGGAGGATGACATGGAGGGTATTATGTAGAGATGTTTCAAATAGGTGAATTTTCAAAAATAACGCAAGTATCTTTAAGAATGCTTAGATACTATGATATAAATGGTATTTTTATTCCTAAAATCAAAGACGAATGGACAGGATATAGATACTATACAGCAGATCAAATTGAGGATTTATATAAAATCATTCAGTTGAGAGATGCTGGCTTTGGAGTGGGAGAAATAGCAGAATGGCTTCAAACAAGTGAAAAAGATCAGCTTATGGAAAAGCTTACTGAAAAAAGAAGAGAAATAGAACAGCAGATCAAAGAAGCAAATGCAAAGTTGAATCAACTTGAGTTGCTTTGTAAGGAAATGAACAGAACAGAGGAGATGGATAGTCCACATATTACTATTGTAATGAAGAGTATACCAACGAAAGAAGTGTATTCCTTACGAAGAACGATGCCAGACTATTTCGCCGAAGGCGACCTTTGGGCAGAGACGATGGAAATACTCAAACCATTCGGATATGATGACAAAAATGAATGTTTTAGTCTGTATCATGATGAGGATGACAGAGAAGAGAATGTTGATATTGAAACATGTGTTGTTGTGAAAAATAAAGAGAATAGGGTAATTCCTAAGGGCTTGGTACATAGACAGATTGAGGGATGTGAATCTGCAGCGAGTATTATGATTTATGGTCCATATGAAAATATCTCAAAGGCATATCAACAATTTGCGTTTTGGCTGGAAAGTAATCCTCAATATTATATGGATGGCCCAACAAGGCAAATATGTCATGTTTCATATTGCCATACAAGCGACGTGCAGCAGTTTGTTACAGAACTATTGATTCCGCTATCAATAAAAAAATAGGATATTTTTTCTTGACCCTGACATGATGTCAGGGTCTATTTTGGTTTAAGAGGATTCGGTTGTTGTTAATTAAAATGTGAAAAAGAAAAATGCAAAACAATTTGTGAAAGCAACAATTAATACCAGAATCCATTAAACAAAATGGAGGAAAAAATGGCAAGATTAGTATCAATAGGAGTGTTGTGTAAAAAAAACAAAAATGTTTTGGTCAATTTAGAAAAAACGTATACCAAAGCGCTGACCGGTTTGGCTGAGTGTAGTCATATTCATGTTGTATGTATTTCGAAAGAAGGAAAGTTAGGGATAATTATCTTAAGGATTACGGATATTGATCAGAAGCAGGGCATTATAAGTGGGTTTTATAGTGATATAAAAGTATTTGAAGAAGAGGAATATCCATTAGAAGTAATTGATATAAAACCATATTTCCCATGCGAAGATTATGCAAAACAAGCTACTGACCAGGCGATGATCCAAACAATACAAGTAAATAAGATTGCTTCCAAAGAACATGAAATCAGTATATTGGGAGAAATCAGAAATGTTGGTGGAAGTAAATTTCTTCAATTAAGCGAATTGCCTGATCATATAGGAAAATATATCAAGGTATTGTGGTGGTTTCATAGGTTTGATGATAAAAAATACAGGAGTGTATTGCTGTGTGATCCTCCTTATAAATGTGAGAAAAAAATTGGTGTTTTTGCTTCAAGGTCACCGGTACGACCGAATCCAGTTGCAATCACTGTTGTAAGAGTAAATAAAGTAGATAGAGATTTAAACAGAATTTATATTTCTCATATAGAAAGTTATGATCATACACCTTTACTTGGTATGATAGATTATGATGCTGATACGGATCGAATTGATGGAGTAAAGGTTCCTGAGTGGGCAAAGGATTGGCCGGATTGCATGGATGGTCAGGACACCTGTGATGAAGCTACATTGGAAAACACAATAAGAACATTAGACGAAAAGGCAAAAAATGTAATGGAGAGTTTTCACTTAGATGAGGAGCAGATTATTCAAAATGAGTATGCTTTGATGAGAGAAAAACCAACACATATTGAAGTTATAGGAGCTAGAGAAAACAATCTTAAAGGAATCCATGTAACGATTCCATACGGGAAAATTACTGCCGTTGTAGGTGTAAGTGGAAGTGGAAAGTCCAGCCTGGTAATGGATACAATTTATGCAGAGTGTAAACGAAGAATGGACATACTGAATTCAGATAATGCTGGAATTGTAAGACCGGAAATGGATGAGATGATCGGATGTATTCCAACAGTGAGAATTTCACAAAAAGAGATACGTACTAATCTGAACTCTACCATAGGCACTTTTTCAGGATTATATGGGCACTTACGTACAATATATGCAAGTATTGGTAATAGAAACTATAAAAATGAGAATCAGGTAGAGTTCAAAATGACTCCGACGATGTTCAGTTATATTGACAAGGAGTGTCGATGCGATAAATGCAATGGTACAGGTGTTGTTTATGAAGTGGATGTTAAAAAAGTTATTACTGATGAAAATAAAAGCCTGATGGAAGGGGCGTGTCCGTTTTTAGGAAAGCTGAAAACCTTTCTGCAAAATCCAAATGCAAATTGGATGAAGGGGCAGGTGGTAGCCCTTGCAGACAAATTTAATGTTTCATTAGAAACAGCATGGAAGGATTTGCCCGATCATTTTAAGAAAACAGTTCTATATGGTGACGAAAGCAAAAATGTTTCTTTTGTTTATCATAATAAAAAGAATGGAAGAAAAGGTGAGATAAATCGAACCGTAGAAGGAATTATTCCAACCATAAATCGCTTATACAGGGAAAATCAATTAGATCAGCTAACGGGAAAATATATGTCTGTTATGGAATGTGATAAATGTCAGGGAGAAAGGTTAGCATATGATGGACGAATGGTAAGCATTGAAAATGTAAGATACCCAGTGTGCGCTGGAATGACTTTTGATGAATTATCAGGCTTTGCAGACTATTTGCGCTCAAAATTAGATTTTGAGAAATATAAACTCATAGAAGAACATGTTCATGCAATACGAAACATATGCATAACTGCTAAAAAACTTGGAATATCATATTTGAATGTTGATCGAAGAACAGATCAAATATCGGGAGGCGAGGCGCAGAGATTAAAATTATTATCTGCTTTTCAAAATGACATGACAGGAATATTGTATATTTTTGATGAACCTTCCAAAAAACTTGGTGTAAATGAATATCAGTATACTATTAATCTGATGAAAGCATTGATTGCACAAGGAAATACAGTTTTGATGGTAGAGCACAATCTGGATATGATAAAAGCAGCAGATTATATGATAGAAATTGGACCTGAAGCAGGTGATGCAGGTGGATATTTGACAGGTGAGGGATTTTATGAGGATATCAGAAATCATAGTGGTACTTTGTTTTCAAAATATATGCAACTTGAAAACAGATCACATAAAATACAGAATACCTTTTCAGAAAAAGACTTTGTACATATAAAAAATGTTACAGCACACAATCTAAAAGATGTAAGCATTAAATTCCCAAAAAGAACGTTAACCTGTATTACTGGTGCAAGTGGAAGTGGAAAATCAACACTTATGAATTATGGGATCATACCGCAGATGAGCAATTCAAAAGAGTTTGAACAGATTGTTTTTGTTGAATCAAAGATAACTGCCGGTTCCTCAAAATCTGTTGTTGCTACCTATGTAGGAGTAATGGATGAAATCAGGGAATTGTATGCAAAAACAGAGGATGCGTTAATGAACGGTTATTCGATAAAAGATTTTAGCTTTAATAATGGTAATGGACGATGCGAGTGTTGTAACGGTGAAGGCAGGGTAAAAATACCATATTCAGAAGATGCATACCGTATCTGCTCGCAGTGCCATGGTAGAAGATATAAAAAAGAACTGGATGTAGTAAAATACGGTGGAAAAGCAATCGCGGATGTACTTCAGATGTCTGTCCAAAACGCAGGCAATTTCTTTGAAAAAAGTGACACGAGTATCAGTAAAAAATGCAGGATGCTAACACGTGTAGGGCTAGGCTATTTATCCTTAGGACATGCAACGAATATGCTCTCAGGCGGTGAAGCTGCAAGAATGAAAACTGCAGGCTGCCTTATGAATGCAAATATGAAAAATACATTATTTTTATTTGATGAACCAACTTGTGGACTGCATTTTTCGGATATTGATAATCTGCTTTCTATACTTTATGAATTGATCGATGCAGGAAATACAGTAGTAGCAATTGAACATAATAAACAATTTATTGCTTCTGCAGATTATGTGATCAATTTTTCGGACAAAAAAACAAAATAAATCTCAAATCTTTAAAATTCCTCGTTATCTGTATAAGACTATGGCAATTTGTTTTGTTGTAACTGCTGTATGGATTACTATTTCCTAGAAGTGTATTATTAGGAAATAGCTTCATGGGATTGTAAGTATATGAATTGAATAGGGGAGAGTCAGGGAATGGAAGAATCGCTTTTTAAGCTAAAAGCAGCAGCCCTGTTGCAGAATATGGTTAGCACAGAGGAAGAAGTAAGGTACAACGATTTGTCTCCTGAGGCTATTATGACGATAAAGCAAAAAATGTTTGATTATTTGCAATAATTCATATTGATTGGGACGAAATAATACGTTACTTTGATAGTGATAAAGTCCTATTTTCTTGTTAGATTAAAAATTAGATTGGAGATTGAAGAATGCAAAATTTTGGAATGTCAATGTTATGGTTTTGGATTTCATACATTATTGTCACACTGATAGGAGTTGGACATACAATTTTTAATATTGTTGTGTTACATATGAAATCAATGAAGGATGGACCTGGAATGGGAGAAGGATATGAAAAAACAAAGCCATGGCATCCACTTTATAATATTATAATGTTTACACTGTTTGGATATTTATATATGAAGGGGCTAAATTTGCCTACTCTTAATGAGGCGTTTGTTGTTAATACCGCTGTCTTTTGCCCAATAGTCGGCGGAGTTGCCTGTCCATAA
>R27__coassemble_1856_pt1 | contig 9024 bp, 5 predicted proteins | sample R27__metabat2_low_PE_046 | metagenome-assembled genome bin R27
TAGATATTCATTACGGATTTTCGGTAAACGGCGTTGCAGCGCTTCATACTTAAATCCTAAAGAATTACGAACTGAATCATTTTTATAAGATTTACCCCGAGAAGTTCAATAACAAGACAAACGGAATTACCTTCCGTCGCTGGCTTATGTCGTGCAATCCCGAGCTTAGCTCATATATTACGGAACTTATCGGTGATTCATGGAAGAAGAATGCGGATAATCTTGAAAAACTTCTCGAATATAAGGATGATCCTGAAGTACTTCGTAAAATCACGAGCATCAAGTCCGAGAAGAAAGCTCAGCTTTGCAAGTATATCAAGGAGAAAGAAGGAGTTGAACTTGACCCCGATTCAATCTTTGATATTCAGATTAAGCGTATGCATGAGTACAAGCGTCAGCAGATGAATGCGCTTTACATCATACACAAGTACTTGGAGATTAAGGGCGGCAAGAAGCCTACCCGTCCTTTGACTTTCCTCTTCGGAGCAAAGGCTGCACCCGCATATATTATTGCTCAGGATGTAATTCACCTTCTGCTTTGCCTTCAGGAAATCGTTAAGAACGATCCCGATGTAGCCCCTTACATGAAGGTGGTTATGGTTGAGAACTACAACGTTACATACGCAGAGCACCTTATTCCCGCATGTGACATTTCCGAGCAGATCTCTCTTGCATCAAAGGAAGCATCGGGAACCGGAAACATGAAGTTTATGCTTAACGGTGCCGTTACACTTGGTACAATGGATGGAGCAAATGTTGAAATTTGCGACCTTGTAGGAAAAGAAAACATCTACGTGTTCGGTAAAGATTCAGATACAGTTATCGACCTTTATGCAAAGAGCGCTTATGTATCAAAGGATTACTACGATAAGAGTGAAGTGATTAAGGAAGCGGTTGATTTTATCACCGATAAGGCGGTTCTTAAGGTCGGACATAAGGAAAATCTTGAGAGACTTCAAAAAGAGCTTCTTAACAAAGACTGGTTTATGACACTTCTTGACCTTGAAGAGTACATAAAGGTTAAGGATATGGCCTTTGCAGAGTACGAAAATCGCGAAGATTGGGCTAAGAAGAGTCTTACAAACATTGCAAAGGCAGGCTTCTTCTCATCCGACAGAACAATTGCGGAGTACAACCGCGACATCTGGAAACTTTGCTAAAAAATGTAGCTGAAAATCATCTTAGTTTCGATAGATTTACAATAACACGAGTTTGGTATAAAATATCACTGTGTGACATAGCGCACAGTGGTATTTTTTATCCCAAAGGGGTGGATTAATGTATTGTACTTTTTATTGGGTGATTTTTATATTGTCATCTTTACTGGTACTGGGGTTAGAGATTGTCTATAACAGGGAACTTGATAAGTATTTCCTGTCTATGGCAATATTGCTCCCGATTATTTCGATGGGCTACCTTATGCGGACGGATGCATCGACTTTGGCTATGGCCGAATGGGGAAACCGTCTTGTTTTCTTTGAATATTCGTTCTTTATTGCAGTGATTTTCTTATGCATGATTCATTCGCTTAATATTCCTATACGAAGATTGTTTGTGGCTATTATTTACGGAATGGCTACGGTTGTGTATATATTGAATTATCTCGGCTTATACAAGAATCTGTTCTATTTGTCCATCAAGATTGAACCGGACCCTTACCTCGGCACAAGATTTGTTACCGTAAAAGGTCCGCTCTATTTTGCATTCCCGGCTTACATGGTAATAATGTTTCTTTTGATGGCAGGAGTATTAATATACTGCCTGGGCAAGAGTAAGAAGTATTCATACAGAGTTGTGCTCTTTTATGCATGCTTTGTAATGGGTGGATTTGTAGTATACATGGCGGAAATAGGAATGGACATGGTATACCCCATATCGCCCGCATACTATCTTGTCATGATGATGGTCACAGGGCTTGCAAGCGGATGGGTGAATTCGAGAAATATGAATCAGGTCGCGAACTTTATTTTGAAAGAAAGCGACATAGAAAGAGGATTCATTGCTTTTGATAAGAAAAAGCGATTTCTTGGGGCCAATAAAGATGCTTATGAAATGTTTCCGGAATTACATTATCTTGAAATAGAAAAGCAGATTAAACAGGTTAATTCCAATATGCTTAACGTATTGCTGATTTGGATGGATGAATATAAACCTGTAAAGAATGACCGTTCAATGGAGTGCAAATACAAAGTCAGCTGGAGCGGCGACAGAGCATATAAATATGTGGTTCATTCTTCTTTTGCAAGACAGCGTTATGTAAGAAGCGGATACTATTTTGAGATAACCGATGTAACGGAAAATCAGAAATATATCGAGATGGTTCGCACCACCAATAAAGACTTGATGTCTGAGGTTGAAAGTCAGACAAGCCAGATTTCCGGCATGCAGAACAGAGTTGTATTTGGTCTTGCGAATATGATTGAGAATCGTGATTTTAGTACCGGAGGTCATGTAAAACGTACTTCGGATGTCGTAAAGATTCTTGTTGAAGAAATGAGAAGAGAAGGCGATACCAGAATAGATGATGTATTTGTCAACGATATAATACGTGCGGCACCGATGCACGATCTTGGCATGATAGCTGTCGATAACGCGATTTTGTTAAAGCCGGCAAAGCTTTTGCCTGAGGAATATGAGCAGATGAAGGTTCATTCGGTAAAAAGCGGAAAGATTGTACAGGGTATTCTTGCAGGTGTTGAGGAGAAGCACTTTGTTGATTTGTCCTACAACGTTGCCAGGTATCATCATGAGAGATGGGACGGCAAGGGATATCCCGAGGGACTGTCCGGCGAGAATATTCCTTTGGAAGCAAGAATTATGGCGGTTGCCGATGTTTATGATGCTCTTGTCAGCAGCAGATGCTACAAAGAGGCGATGGATTATGAAACGGCTTACTGTGAGATAGTCAGAAATATGGGTTCGCAGTTCGATCCGTCTTTAAAGAGAGCATTTGATGAATGTGTTCATAAGCTTGAAGAGTATTATGAAAGCGATGGCGAATGATGAAGTCTTAAGGGTTTTATGAAAACGGAGGGGTACGATGCAGCAGCTTGAAAAACAGTTTCATATCAGATGTGTTGAAGGTGATGTAGGGAAATATGTCATTCTTGTGGGTGACCCGGGAAGATGTGAAAGCGTGGCAAAGCTTTTTGATGATGCCAAGCAGGTTTCCTATAATCGCGAATACAATATCTACACAGGCTTTCTTGACGGTGAAAAAGTCAGTGTTTGCTCAACAGGAATAGGCGGTCCGTCTACTGCGATTGCTGTGGAAGAACTTCATAATGTCGGTGCGGATACATTTATTCGTTGCGGCACATGCGGTGGAATAGACCTTGATGTTCAGTCGGGAGATATTGTTGTTGCTACAGGTGCAATAAGGTACGAGCACACATCGATGGAATATGCACCGATTGAATTTCCTGCGGTGGCTGATTTTGACATTGCGATGGCTCTCAGAGATGCGTCCGTAAAGCTTGGGAAGACTACTCATATGGGGATAGCCCAGTGTAAGGATTCTTTCTACGGTCAGCACAGCCCCGAGAAGAGCCCTGTAAGCTATGAACTTCTGCAGAAGTGGGAATCCTGGAAAAGACTTGGAGTTAAGGCTTCGGAAATGGAATCTGCAGCACTCTTTGTTATTGCAAGTGCATTAAAATGCAGAGCCGGTTCATGTTTCCATGTTATATGGAATCAGGAAAGAGAAGCAGCAGGCCTTGACCAGAAGATGAGTGAGGATACATCGGCAGCAGTTTCTATTGCGGTTGAAGCAATGAGAACGGTTATAAAGGCGGATAAGTCGTAATAAACTAATCTAGTAAATATTTTGAAGGTGCAGTTGTTGAAGATGATATGTCTTCGATGACTGCACTTTTTTTGGTGTGAAATTTGTACAGCATTTTGCATTTTTAAAATGGCATCATCGAAAACAGTTTGTACAAATTGTCTGTTGACAAAGTAGTAACAAGTTACTATAATAGGACAACGTAACTTGTTACTACACTATATGTTAGGAGAATTGTGCTATGGAAATGGAAATCATACAACATCTGGAGGATGATGCTGCTAAGAGAGTCGAGAGAATATTCTCGTATATTTTGATTATCAATAACAGAATGCAGAATGCGGGAGAGAAGCTTCATGATGAAATATCCCTTAAACAGTGGCTTCTTATTGCTATGGCGCAAACATGTAAAACAGAGAAAACTCTGACAAATATAGGAAACTTAATGGGATGTTCACGGCAGAATGTTAAGAAACTTGCGCTTGCTCTTGAAAAAGGAGGATTTGCAAGACTTAAAAAGGGCGCGAGCAATTCGACGCTTATTGAACTTACCGAGAAGACAAAGAGCTATGTTGATGATATAGGACCGATTCTGGCTCATTCTTTTGAACTTCTGTTTGCTGATTTTACCGAAGAGGAGCTTGATTTGTTGTTTAAGCTTTTTGTCAAATTAAACAACGGGATTGTAAGAGTAGAAGATTATGCGAGAGATTTACTGGATCACAGGGCCATAAAGGCAAGCCTGCAGTGATTGAAGTATTCGGAGAATTATAGATTATGCCAAATGATGAGAATAAAGGACAAAGTTTTATAGTGAAAGCCTGCGCATTTATTGTTGATAAGCGTGCGCTGTTTTTCCTGGTATTTGGACTGCTCGCTATTTTCTCGGCGTTTTCCGGAAACTGGGTTAACGTAGAGAATTCCTTGTCGGCTTATTTGCCGACAACAACCGAGACAAGACAGGGTCTTGACCTGATGGAGGAAGAGTTTGTTACATACGGGTCATGTACGTTTATGGTGGCAAATGTTTCCTATGAGCAGGCTGACAAACTTGCAGAGCACATAAGAAATATGGAGGGCGTATTTTCTTGTGATTTTGAGGATTCTAAGGATTATTATGCCAATGCGTCCGCCAAATTTGCCGTGACTTTTGATTACAGCGAAAATGATGATATGTGTCTTGTGATTCAGGATGATATCAGAGAATACCTTTCACCCTACGATTATTATCTTGATACGGCACTGGGTGATATTTCGGCAGAGCTCATTAATGAGGAAATGGATACGATTTCCATAATCGTTGTAATTATAGTTTTGGGAGTGTTGTTGTTTGCGACAGAAGCTTATGCCGAGATACCTGTGCTTTTAATAACCTTCGGCGGAGCGGCTGTTTTGCAGATGGGAACCAATTTCCTTTTTGGAACAATATCTTACGTGTCCGATTCGGTCACTATAGTATTGCAGCTGGCGCTGTCCATCGATTATGCGATTATTTTCCTTAACAGATACAAGGAAGAACATTTAACACTTGATTACAGAGATGCTGTTATTGCGGCTCTTACAAAGGCAATTCCCGAAATATCGGGAAGCTCCCTTACCACCATCGGCGGTCTGATTGCCATGACTTTTATGCAGTTTATGATGGGTCCCGATATGGGTATCGTACTGATAAAAGCCATATTGCTCAGTCTGCTTTCCGTATTCCTTCTTATGCCCGGAATAATTATGCTCTTTGCAAAGCCTATGGAGAAGACGAAGCATAAGAACTTCGTGCCGAAAATCACATGGGTTGCAAAGTTTGATTATAAGGCCAGATTTATCGTAGTTCCGATTTTTGTGGTTGTAATAATTATGGGATTTTTTGAGTCGTCAAAGTGTAATTACGCATACGGATACGGCTCGATTATTCCGCCCGTTAAAAATGATGTTCAGATTGCAAAGGACATGATACAGGAGAATTTCGGAGTTTCAGATATGGTTGCCGTTATCGTTCCCGCAGGTGATTATGATAAGGAAAAGGCGCTTTTAAATGAATTGGAATCCCACGAGGAAGTTGACCATGCCATGGGATTGTCAAATACGGAAGCTCTTGACGGATATTGCCTTACGGACAAGTTGACGCCCAGACAGTTTTCGGAACTTATTAATCTCGATTATGAGGTAGCTGAACTTGTTTATACCGCTTATGCAATAAATGATGAAGATTATGCTAAGGCCGTTAACGGTCTTGCCGAGTACAAAGTGCCTTTAATAGACATGTTTATGTTTGTGCATGATGAAGTTGAGGAAGGCTACGTATCTTTGGATGATGACCTTCAGGAAACACTTGATGATGCATATAAAATGATGAATTTTGCCAAGAGTCAGCTTCAGGGTGAGAATTATGTGAGAATGCTTGTGTACTTAAATCTCCCGGAAGGAGATGAACAGAGAAAGTATGATTTTCTCGATGAGATGCATGAGATTGCGGGCAAATATTACGGGGAGTGCCTTCTGTGCGGCGAAGATGTGAGTCAATATGATCTTAAGAAGACCTTCGACAGAGATAATACCGTAGTTAATCTTGTATCAATACTGGCTGTTTTGGTGGTGCTGCTGTTTACCTTTAAGTCGGCAGGTATGCCGGTACTTTTGATTGCCGTTATACAGGGCAGTATCTGGATTAATTTCTCTTTCCCGCGCTTGCAGGGGGACGATGTATTTTTCTTGAGTTTTTTGATAGTGTCCTCTATTCAGATGGGTTCGAATATTGACTATGCAATCGTTATAGCAAGCCGTTATACGGAACTTCGCGAAACAATGAAGAGAAGAGACGCTATTATCGATACATTGAATTTGTCTTTCCCGACGATTATTACTTCGGGTCCTATGCTGGCACTTGCGGGAATAACAATCGGTTCCCTTACGTCGGATGCTGCGATATATAACATCGGACAGTGTATTGGTCGAGGAACTATTATTTCGATTTTTATTACGCTTTTTGTTCTTCCGGAAATATTGCTGGTTGGCGATACCATCATTTCAAAGACGGCATTTGTAATGAACATGCCCATTGCAACTCGTACAGTAAGGGGTCTGTTCAGAGTAGACGGAGCCGTAAGAGGAAAGATAAACGGAACAGTGACAGGTACAATGAATGCGGTTATACGAGGCGAGATAAATGCCTTTGTGGATGCGGGTAATCTGGAGGTTTTGGAAGAAACAACCGCTGACAGATTTGAGATTATTAATGATGCCGACGAGATATCTATCGAGGCTAAAAATCATGAGCTTTCGGTGTATCTTTATGAAGAAATGTCGGAAGAACCCATAAAGGATGAAAAAGAGGAGGGTTCGAAAAATGATTAAGAAAAACAGAACGTTCCTTAAACCGACAGCGTGGATAATGATTGTTCTTATTTTTACTTCGTCGATAAGAACAGATGTGTTTGCGCTGCCCGATAATACGCAGGAAATTCAATCGGAAGAACAGATTGAAGGTGGCAGTGATGATTCTGCAATTTCGCAAATGATAGATGTTTCCGACATGACGGAAATCCGAATTTCAAGCGTGGATGATTTTAACGAATTTGCTAAAAAATGCCGTCTTGATACGTGGTCGATTGATAAGTATGTAATATTAACAAACGACCTTGACGGCAGTACCAAAAAGATTGAACAAGTTCCGACTTTTGGCGGTGTGTTTGAGGGAAATAATCATTCCGTTATAAATGCTTCGTTCACGGAAAAGGAGTGTTATTCCGCACTGTTCTCAAAGACTGCACAAACGGCGGTAATAAGAAATCTTAACCTGGCGGCGGTAGTAAAACCCGGCGGAAAGATTTTTGATGTGGGCGGAATTGTAGGAGATAATTACGGACTTATTGCAAACTGTAACTTCGACGGATATGTAGAGGGATATGATTATGTAGGCGCTATTGTCGGATATAACGAGGTGGGCGCTGTTGTTTCGAACTGTACGGTAAAAGGTCAGATAAGCGGTCGCCATTATGTGGGAGGAATTGCGGGAGCCAATGCCGGACTGATTACGGGATGTAGCTCGAATGCGGAGATTAATACGGTTAACAAGGAAGAAGAGACTTCAATCGGAGAGATTAAAGTTGAACAGATTCTGACTTCAATTATTACAAATGTGACACAGGATGAAGATAAGAATAAGGACATTAATTCGTCTCAGAATCCTATAGATATAGGCGGAATCGCAGGGTATAACTTTGGAGAAATAAGCTCTTGCGCAAATTCTTCACAGGTTGGATATGAACATGTGGGATATAACGTAGGAGGAATTGCAGGACGTCAATCAGGATATATTCATGATTGTAAAAATGACGGACTTATTAATGGCAGAAAAGATATCGGAGGAATTGTCGGGCAGGCGGAGCCTTATATCAGGCTTGATTTGACGGAGGATATTATTGAGCAGCTGACTGACAACATTAACGGTCTGCACGATTCATTGGATAAGACTATCCATGATTCGGATAATACATCGGATGTTGTTGCATCACGATTAAATGTCATTAAGGATTTTACCGATAAGGCTTTATCCGATACAGGGTATCTTGCAAACGGAACGCAGGATTTTGTTAACGGAATCATGGCTACGACAAACGAGGCTTCCGACCGTATCCAATACATTGTTTCCGAAACGTCCAAAAATGACGGGGCTTTGGCCGAAATAGAAAATGCGGGAGAAGATATTGAAGCGGCAGCGGATAATGTTGAGGATGCTGTTGAGGATCTTGATATTTATAATTATATGTCTCGTGATGAGGCTGAAAAATATGATGATGCCAAGCATGGAATAAAGAATGCATCAAAGGAATACAGAGGTTATGTCGACGCCTACAAAGATACTCCCGAGTATCAGGCAGAGTATGATATTGCATATTATAAAGCTCTTGATGATTTAAGAGATGCAAGATATGAGGAATACAGGCAAAGTGAATGGAACAGTAAGTATAAGGAACGTATAGATGCGGGAGATAGTGAGGCAAATGCAAGAATAGCTGCCGATGAATGGAAAAACGATCCTTCCGTAATATCCGCAGCTGAAGCTGCCGCTGATGCGTACAGAGAAACACAAGAGGCAAAAGATTTGGCAAACGCGGCAGCAACCGAGCAGGCTCTTGAAGGTGCGGCAGATTATGCATCGTCGCAATATACATTAAATGATCCGGGACATAATTTTGCGATTGTTATGAAAAATGATGCGACAACCGTTGCGGCAACGGTGATAG
>R27__coassemble_1941_pt1 | contig 8720 bp, 6 predicted proteins | sample R27__metabat2_low_PE_046 | metagenome-assembled genome bin R27
TCCGCTTAACGGTAGCGTTTGAGAACGGTTCACATGATTTCCAAAGTAGCGTAAAAGATCTGTTTTCTTTCTGTACTTTTGAATAGTAGCCAATCAGACGTCGAATTGAATAAAACAGTCTAACAACTAATTCATTAAGAAAAACCGGAATAGCCTGTGCTGTTTGAAAACGCACATCGTATCCCTCTTTGAACATTTTTATTGCAAGTGCGTTTAGCGATTTATCAAACTCAGAAGCAGGGATGTTCAGCTTTCTCTTGATTGCAATAATGTCGTTAGTCCATGCCCAAATAGGCGAAGGTATTCCCATGCCACGCCCTTTACTGGTGGATGAGCCGGAAATGTCTGAGATTAAATGACCAAACCAATTTGCAAAGCCGCAGAACAGTTTGCTCGGTATGTTATGACCCTCAAGTTCAAAATGGCTGTCAGAATTGTTTAGAGTAATTAGCTCTCCATCAGCAATAAAACTTGACGTGTTTGTAAATTGATTAAGAATAGAAAAGAACAGTCCCAATAGCGTAGGGTTGTGCCCAAGAGATTTGAAGTGATGATTATCCGGAGTAAGATTTAATAACTCCTTGAAAACGCCTCCACCAACGCTCTGATCGTATGGAACCTTATACTTTTTCTCAAGGAAGCTTATTGCCGAAGATAATGATCCATCACCTTTGTATCCACAAAGTTTTGCGAAATCAACGGTTCGATTTGCAAACCACTTATCAGTTATATCGCCTAAAGGGGATTCTCCAGGTTTTCCCACAAGGAAAACATCTAAAATTCCGCACAAGGCACCAGAGCTTGCGGAAAGCATATAGTCAAATTTGTCACATTCTGGTGTTAGTGCTTTTACTGTTTCTGTGGTTTCCTCGATCTTTTCTTCTAACTCTTTCAGTTCAGAATTAGCGTCAATGATTGCTGTAGAAATGGTTGATGGAAAACGGTATTCTCCATCGTCAATATCTAATTCGAGTATGAGCGATTTGTTGTTTCCCATATACCATTCCACCTCCATTTTATTCTTCTGACGCAGCCAAAATCATTTGTTTGTATTGTTTTTTTACGTTTTCAGGTGACTTAATTCTTACTTTTCCACCGAAGCCGAATACCCATCCAAAAAATACATGGTTTACAGCAACATTGACCTCTAATTTGAATGATGACATATCATACGCATAAGTCTTTGCTTCAGTTCCGAACTTATCAATGATTGCATCCATGACGCCGTTATCACAAATCAGTTCAACATCGCAACGTTCACTGTTATACATCCGGAGCATACCGTTTGTGTATTCAGCTATATCGAAGCCTTCCGGCATCGGAATTGCTTTTTCATCAAGAATACGGGGAGGCTTCGCAATACGATCTATTCTGAAATTGCCTATTCCTTCGTGCTTCTCGCTATAACCGATCATATAGTAGTAATCACCATTCCAAACAAGTGCATACGGAGAGAACTTATATGGAGTACCATCATGCTTCAAGCGTTGTTCTTTCTTTACATCGTACTGAAAATACTGGAAAGAAATCTTTTTGCCCTCATTGATAGCTTGATTGACTGCTTCAATATTGAAATAGATTCTTTCATTTTCCTGTTTAATGCGACCTTCTGACCAAAGATTTCTCTTCAGAGAAGGAACACTTGACGGGGTACCAAGAGTGATGATTTTCTCGACAAGTTCATCGCTCTTTTTCTTTGTAATGAACTTGAATGAAGCGACAGCATCCACAAGCATTTTTAGTTCCGGAAGTGTGAACGTTCTGGCGTAATCGTTCAGGTAATACTTTTTAGGTTTTGAGTCGATTACCTCAATTTCCATTCCGGATTTGATAAGAAGATCAATATCTGACGGGATAGTAGTGCGGTGCGTTGTCATCCCATACTTCTCTTCAAGCTTCTGCATCATATCCGCATTTGTAAGCGGATGTTCTTCATCTGTATTCTGAAGCATCTTCCCTATGTAGAGAAGTCGTAATTTGCTTTCGTTATCCATGATTCACCCCTTAGTGAAGTTCATAAACAGTTATAAAGTGAACTGTGATAGGAAGTATACAACCAATTCTTCAGTTCTTGATTTGATGTTGGAAATAGTCCATTTCTCTTGATTGACAACCTGTTCATTCAACTTCAAACCATTTCTGTATCCAACATAATTACCATCTTTATTCTTTCTATCCCTTTTTTTATCAAAAGCGTAGTTGCTCAGCGAAGAGTTGTAGCCAGTAATCGTCAGATTACCAATGGTGTGTGCGTAAAGGTTAAGATAATTACGCGCAAGATCTTTATCGCCACCGGCAATCATTTCGACCCAGCAATCTGGGATGTTTTCACCTTCGGGGAAAATATGCTCAATGGTCCAGATATACTTGTTGCTATCATCTCGTTTCCACAAATCTGTGTAAATCTCGTTTGTCTTAAACTGATCTTCATAATAGCAAAGGAGGAACCTTGCCGCATCTGGGTTATCCAAATATATGGAGCCATTGAGTTTTTGTTTGAACACTTCGTCTGTCGAGGAGCACGACTTCAAGTATTCAACAATCTTTTCGTAGATGGTTTTTCCTTTGTTTGCCTTTGCAATATCAACCGTATCCATAAATATCTTTACAAGATTTCTTGTATTCGGATAGTCGGTAATATTTCTTCTAACGAAGAAAGAAATCAAATACTCGATAGTATCTTTAATGTTTTCGTTAGTGATCTCAAGGGCCGTTTTATTTGACAATAAATACATCAAAAGTATATACGCGGGAGCGCCTTGAATTCGTTCAAGATTGAGCAGCGATTTTGACAATTCAGGAATAGCATCATCTTCAGTCGCATTATTTATCAAAACAGAATACGTCTTTGCTTCTTTCTCAATAGATGTAAGAAAATCTTCGTAATTTGCCTTGATTAGTTGCTCGTAGATTTCCATCAAATTTGATCTTGTTGCAACATATCCAAGCGCATACTTCTGATGGCCCGTGACGGGATATGGCTTATTCAATTCTTCACGATACACATCATAGTAATATCTGAAGAATCTCTCCTGGGTTCCGTATTCCTCGCCTAAATATCCGAGTATTTTCTTCCACTTGGTATAGCATTCATCAGCTTTTTTATCACGATCTGAAACGCTGATAAGCAAATTCTTAATCAGGTCAATAGCAGACAGCGGCACTCCACGGTTATTGAGTGACTCAAAAAGCATATATGCGTCTTTATGCGTTTCAACTTCAATCGTTACTAACACAGAAGAATTAAACTTATCAACCAATTCAAAAAGAAAATCAACTTCTTTTGATTCTTTTTCTTCTTCAGGAACGGCACTCTCCGCAAGTGTTTCCGCAAGATACTTCACAATACACTCTGAAAAGTATTCATACGCTTTGTAAATACGTCGAACACCAGCATACTTGCTCTTATCAGCATTGATAAGTTTTTTATCCGCTAATAAACTCAAATAATCTGCTTGGTTATTGCTTTGAACCTGCGGCGTAAGGCGGGCAACAAACTGAGAGCCCTTTTTAATTACAAGCTCTCTTTTTATCATGTTCAAATCAATGTTCTGATCATCATCAAGGATTGCCTTATGCTTATTTAACTGTTCATAGAGAGCTAATAGAAGTATTGAAAGAGAAGTAATTCTTTGCTGACCGTCGATTACTTCCAACACCGTTTCGCCAAGAGCACTCTGACTATCATCAACACAAATTATTGAGCCTAAAAAATACCCTTTATCATTTTCAATGACATCATTGAATAAAAGACCCCATTCCTTTTTACCCCATGTGTATTCACGCTGATATTTAGGAATGTAATAAGAAATACTCTTATCATTTGAAAAGATTTGAGATATTTCGTATGGATCGGTATGCTTTATCATAATGCTGCTCCTTTTTTACAGAGATGAAGTAATTTTTTCCGGCCCTTTTTCGATATAATGCCTTTACTTTTCGGGTTCCAAAATGCCAAGGCAGCCTTCGGTAATATTGATTTTTCTATTCAGATATTTTTCAAGCGCAGAGCGTATTGAGAGGTTATCAAAATCTGCATAGAAACTGTTATCAATGAAATCCACTTTGGCATCATTCCAAGTTAATACCAACAATGCACCAAGAGATAACGTCTGAATACTCTGATCGAGTACATTCTTTATGTCTTTGACAACCTGAAAGTATCCTTGACGCTTGTTAGGGAATGATAAGCAAACAACCAAAGCAGTATTATCCTCTTTTTTCAACCCATAATGTGTTTGTAGTGTTGCAATATCATCAAGAATTCCTCGAGAAGCCTCCAATGTATCTCTGCCAAATTCAATTTCAACAACGCCTTTGGTGTTTTCATTAGAATATACTGCGTCCATTCTGGTATAAACATCGCCAGCTCTACTGGTAGCGCAGTTATACCCTAAAGAAATCAACAAATTTCTTATTAGTATATTGTGAACAGATGATCTACCATCAAATCCAGAAACTGCAGTATAGATATTGTCCATATCTATATCATCTTCTTTCCGGAAATGATGTTTCCATTCAATTTTGCTGATTTCCTCAAGGGATTTATCTTGGGCTTGTATTCTGTCAGGAGTAATTGTAAGTTTTGCAAGGTTCTCTTTTTCAGAAATGATTACTGCATCGTATTTCTCATCAAAATAAATTGCTCCCACGGGACATCTTACAGCACATATTCCACATTCAATACATTTGTTATAATCGATAAGTGGCCTAACGGATTCATCATCCCACGCAATAGCATCCGTTGGGCATACTGAATCATTTGGTTCTGCAGGGAAATTATCTATGTCGTTGCACAAAAACTCGTTTTCAAAGTATTTCATGCATTTGGGTTCAACGCAACCAATGCATGTTGACCACCAACGTTTTCCGTTAAGTTCAAATACTGCAGGGTGATAATAATCCTGACGAATTAACTCAGGAATTTTGTCCAGCAGAGCCATTTTAGTCCTTTTGTCCAACCTATCTAATAGCTGCATCTGCATATCCCTCCAGTTCAAATAGCTTTTTAAGATCAAACGATTTATTATCTTCAATAATCGAAACCGCTATTGTAATAAGTGTTTTTAAGTCAATTACTCCGATACGGAACCCATATACTTCTTTAATGTCTTTTATTAATCTTGTTACCTCTGCACGATCATTAGGGAGATAATATCCAACAGCAAGAGAAACCGTGTCGGGTGTAGTAATATGTGTTTTTCTTGAAAGAAGAATAACTTTGTTTTCCAAGGCTTGACGAATTGCTTTCATTGACAAATGTTGCTCTTCCGTAGGAGACTTAATCTCAATCGGAATGCTGTTTGTCTCATGTACAACTATTGCGTCCCATCTTGCGCCATTATCACCAGGTCTGGACGCTTGACAGTCTAATCCCATAACCCTAAATAACATTGCAATAAAAGGATAAAACGAAGTTTGAGTAGCAGTAATTCTGCTTTCAAAAATTTTCTGAACAACTTTATCGTTTGTATTAACAATCCGCTTTATCTCGGAAATCTCATCTTTGAAGTCTTTTATTTCAGGATCTTCTGAATTAACACGTTGTGCCGGCACTGATAATGGAAGCTGATTAATCAAAGAATCCGTGCGTTCGACCTCAGATACCACTGCCGATGTTTTTGCTTTTGTCCCTGCTTTTCTTACTATACCAAGTGCAGCTTCAACTTCGGTACATTTTAGTGTCTGATACGGAGAAAACAGTATTTCTTTTCCATTGAGTATCTCACTACACAAACTCGTATCTGCTTTGATTTGTTCTTCTACTGGAGATACATCATATCCGGAGCGCTTTAACATCGCAAAAATACCGAGTCTTATAAGCGCATCTTTCTTTTCTTTTGAACATTTACGATACTCATCAAGACGAATATCTTTCATGCATTTTAGGCTGTTTGCTACTTCTATCCCATGTTCAGTAATTCTTAGACATTCTAAAGATTTGGGGGCATAAAGGTCGCTCCGACGCTCAGTATCAACCCAGCCGCATGTTTTCATAAAAGCAATAGGTAATCTTGTGGAATTATCGGGCAATGTCTTTTTTACGCCCAGTTCATCACATAATGCGGAATACGCGGTAGTTAATCTACGATAACTTCCTCTCAGCCTTTTTAACGCAGTGATCATGTTGCTATATTGCTTGTTGTCAAGGTCATCTATACTCATCGGACCCAAGCAAAGCTCATGCTTATAAATCACATTATCAAGATCCATCATGGTGAATAATGCAGTTTTGAAAAAGCGTACCTTCTCAGTATATTTTACGCCCATGATTTCTTGAGGATTGTTGATTCCTAAAACACATTGTTCATAGATTGGAAGGACGTTTTCTGTAACTGCCGCGTGTTCTCCTATATATGTAAATACCAACGGATATGAACTTTCGCCTTTTGATGCAATCCACCCTAATAGTCTGAATACTTCCGCATACATCTTAGCGTTCATTAGTGTAGAATTGCGACTCGTGTCATCGGTATCACTCAAAGACAACGCTGCGTCACCCGCATAGCCATACGCTGTCATAAGACTGCATCGAGTAATTGTTTGAGCCATCTCATCCAAGCCAAACGACTCGGCATCTTTATATTCTTTATACAGTTCTCTAAACACTTGTATTTGAGTAGTGTATTGAGTACCTGGATTTCTAAATCTAATCATTAGATGACCTCCAAATATTATGATTGGTTTTTTATCTTCTCGAGCCTTTCTTGTGCAATATTATGCCATCTCTCTTCAAGTTCAACTCCGAGCCATTTAATATCATTACCTTCGAGATTCATCTTTTCACAACAAACACCCAGTGTCCCAGAGCCGTGGAAAGGGTCAAAAATACTGCCGCTATATTTTCCGTCTTTCATAGGACAGAAAGCCTTAATCAGTTCAAAGATTAAAGATTCCGGTTTCTGAGTCGGATGAGGCGTTTTTTCTTCTGCAAATCTTTTTCCGGCTAAAGTTGGGAAGTCCCAAACATCGCCTCGCATTGCACCTTTATCATTTGGAACCCATATTTTTTCCGTTCCATCGGCTGCATGATATTTTACAGGAGATTTTAACCGCTCTGTACTCTTGTATGGTATCCGCACTTCATCACAGTTATATACCCATTTTTTCTTATCATTAGAAAACCATAAAAATGGCTCATAGTGAGTTGCCGGCTCTTTGGTTGATCGGGAAAAACCATTTTCGTAATGCCAAATATTCATTCTCCTATAAAACAATCCCGCATTATACATAGCAACTTGAACATAACAAATATAATCATGGATGCCAAACCAAATAATGCTTCCTGTAGGAGTTAATACCTGTTTGAGCTTTTTTATTCTTTCGTTTGTGACATTTATGAAATCGTCCAGCGGCAAGCAATCACTATTATTTCCAAAGTCCTTATTGATGTTATACGGCGGGTCAGTCAATATCAGATCAAATTTCTGACCATTCTCTATGAGTTGATCAACAATAATATCAGAGTTGCCGCATATATTACCAAACAAGTATTTCTCGTTGCTCATTTCTTTTCCTTCTTAAAAATCAAAATGTACTGGTGATGGATATTTTCTACATAGGCAAAAGGATACCCATAGGGCAATAAGCTCTTATGGTTCTGTAACAATATTTTTGTTCCTTGAAGTCGAAGCACTCCGCCTTCTGGAATTGATGCCTTGTTCAGTTTCTGAATTAAATCACTATGAAAACTAATATACTCAGATTTGTCCCGAAAATCCGATACAACAAGAGCCATGTACTTGCCATATTTAAGAGTCCTTGCACATTGCAAAAACACTTTGTTTACAAGTATATCTAAGAACTCCTCATAGTTATCTACATTGCCAAGGTCTTTATCGCTTTCAGAATACTTTGTCTCAAGATTATTCGCCACACGATTCTTTTTTACTTTTTGATCCTGTTTATTCAGGATTCCCCAATAAGGAGGACTGGTAACCATAAAGTCGAAACTTGATGTTTCCAGCTTAAGTAGTTCCTCGCAAGAATCGCCGTTAATAAAATTATGATGTGCACTTGTTCCAGCCCCAACCTCAGTTTCAAGGCGTTGTATTGAAAGTTCATGCCAATGTTCAGACAATTCTATGCTTGTGCAAACGCGGCCATCGACCTCGCAAGCTTTTGCTGTTGAGCCTACTCCTCCAAAAGGATCAAGAACTCGCATCCCTTGTTTTGTAAAGAAACGAACCAGATGACCAATGTCTTGGAATGAATATGGTGCCGGATGCAGCTTTTCAATCTGAGCTTCAGGACTATTTGCTCCAAGTCCCTTTTGGTAAAAAAAGCTCTTTGTCTCTGGTAGCCAATCTTTTCCTGTAAGATCGTTTAGAGTATTTCTCGGATCAACTACGCCTTGAAGCAGCTCATTGTATGTGTCTGTTTTCATAAATGCTTCCAACTGTTTAACTTCGTAGTACTTTTTTCCAGAAACAATCTGTGGAGTAATCGCACCTGACTCGACTATCTTTTCAAAAGAATGGCGAGATAAATCAAGCATATCCATTGCTTTGCTCCCGCTAATTAAAGAATCTAAAATCATTGGCTTTTTTTCCATAATCTCTGTCTCCTCAGTAATCTCACCAAAAAGGTTAAATTGCAGTTGTCCCTTATCCATATATCTTTCCTCCATGAAAGGGTAGATTAATCTTCATAAACTTCCATAATATCGCCTATATCGCAATGAAAGATTTTGCATAGACGGAGCATTATCTCCATGGAAA
>R27__coassemble_1972_pt1 | contig 8593 bp, 6 predicted proteins | sample R27__metabat2_low_PE_046 | metagenome-assembled genome bin R27
AGTTTTTTGTGCCAATACTCTTCATTGGAAGCAGGCCACACAAATCTCTCGCAGTCATGCATATGCCAAAAACACCCATGTACAAAAATAACAGCTTTGTATTTTGGTAAAACAATATCCGGACAACCTGGAAGCTTTCTAACATTTTTTCTATATCTCAGACCTTTTGAAAAAAGGTATTTTCGTACCGCTTCCTCTGGTTTTGTGTTTTTACTCCGTATATGCGACATATTCTTGCTACGAACTTCTTTGGAGAGATTATCTGCCATTCAAATCATCTCCGATTTATGTGGCGAAAAATCCATAAAGTATTGTTCATCATCAATTTTATAAAATGTCACATCCGTTCTTCCATAATTAAGAAGATGTTCCTTAGTGATGTATTCGCCATTGCTCAGACCGAGCCTACTGCGGAAATACTCACCAAGCAATGCGTTACTGAGCGGAGTTGTGATTGCTTTGTCATTCTGCTGTTCAACACGAAGTAGAAGGCATTTTCCATCATCTGTTCTTGCCATAAAATGTTGTTTTTCCTTTGGAAAGAAATCAGTTTTAGCTATTGTCCGGCACAACGGTATATACGCTTCGTTACGATTCCTCTTATCTCGCTGACCCCAGTTCAGACCAGATCTCTTTCCAACATCTCCGCGTTTTGTCAACAATTCAAGTCTTTGAGCCACTATTCCTTCTCCCTCAAGGCTGGTCAAAGGTTTATTGTCCGAATCAAGAATAGAATGTGCCTGTTTCAAAATAATACTCTCTTCCACATCCTGACAATTGCAATAAATCGTGTATTTTTCAATTTCTTCAAAGTACCTAAGAGCCTCATCAGGATTGCATTCTGCCATAAGTTCCTTAATTCCAGAACAAAAGCATCTCTGAAGAAAGTCTGCAGAACCCAAAAACGCACAAATTGGATTGTCTTTCTTGAGCCATATATACACGTTGCTTCCTACTGGAGGTGTTTCACAGACATAACTGCAAGAAAAATTAATTACATTGTCACCGTATCCTTTCCCGTGAAGTTGTCTGAATCCATCATGAACCGTGCTACTTAATCCATCATATGATGTCATTCCAAGAATCAACTTTATGCTGACGGGTGGAGATTTCATTTCTTCAAGAGTTTTCATATACCATGAAACCATACTCGGCGTTCCATATCCACAAACTATGCACAGAGTGTCTGCTTCATTGATGTTTAGAGGGGCAAACAAAATCTTCTGTGCGATATTTTCTGTAATCATACTGCACCCCGTTTACTCAATAACGTCATAGTACACTGTGCCACTCGGAAGCTTAATATTGGGAACCCATAATTCTTTCCCATTCCACCCCTTTGTTCCGGTAACTTGATACATCGTCAAAACAATCTGTCTGGGGAAAGAACCGCCAAGTTGCCAGTCATTTGGAGACAATAACGCACCTGTTCCTTTTGTCACATCTCTTTTTCTCCTTACAATAAGGATACCTTGGGCGGCCGGTGTTTCCGAAAGTAGTGTATCTATAATTGCAGTAAACGATGCCAGACTGAAATCTGGACTTGGAATAATATGACTAAAAATTTGCTTCATAAGACGCAGACTGACCTGATAATACGGCTCTGTATCGGAGAAAGAAGCAAGCAACTCGGAAATCTGCTCAATTGTGTTGTTGTCGGGATCAAACGGATAGTAATTTGTCCCTCCCGATATAGCCGTGACAGCCTTGTTGTCGAGGACATTTTTTCTTGTCGGATTTAGTCCTTCAGGATAATATATCTTTACATTATCTATGCCTTGTTCAACCTGAGAAATGATAGCATTATTGGTGGAATTAATATCTGCAAACAGTTTATAAAGGTTCTGGTCTATATAAACCATCATCATTCCAGGATCACGGTCATACCCAAACATACGACTATGTTGCCACATGGTATCTGCCTGCGGCTTTTTGGCTGTGCGGGTATAGTAAATTGTCTGCAAACTTGGAAAAGTAACCCCACGTCCGAGAGTATTTCCTCCTATAATAAAATTGCAGCCTGTTGAATACTCATCGCTGTCCGTGTCGTTTCTTCCATTCATGATGATTATCGAATACTCATCGTTTCTTACGATCTTCTGAGCTTCAGCAAGAATATCCGCAAACGGAAGAAGGACTGATTTGTGCGGGGTAAGTACATCATAGTGACGCTTTAACTCGTTCTTGAAATCTCCGTCCAAGTTTTCAAAGCACCATTTGATTTGGTTTTGTACTTGCTCCGCTGCTGATTGATGTATTGCTTGTCTAACGCTCGGATGAATAAGACAATTCGATACTTTTCCTCCCGTTAGAAGAATCTGTGCAGAAACTGCCAAATGGCGAATCACATAGTCCCTTTCACTATTAGCCAGCACATCAATATTTGAAACACATTCCGGCATTCCATTCTTAGGAAAGAAAAAATCTCCTCCTAAATATCCATTTCCCGGTTTGAAATAATATGTAAACAACGGATGCCAACCTGAACGTTCAGTTTGTAACAGTATGGCCTGAGGTGTGCCGGTAACCTGAAGGTAAAGACTGCTGGATGCACCATTTTTAATAGTATCCAAGTGCTTATTAATAGAGGACTGCCTACTTTTATTTACCAGAGTATTCAAAGAAGCGGCATCTGCCTCATCATCAATAATAAAGAGCGGGTTTCCTTTCATAAAACCAGTAGTGCTGAACACATTAGCCCAAAGTCTTAAAATCCGTGCGTTCTTTTTGAGTACAACAATTACGGGCTCTCTAAGGCAATTGTCAATAAACAGTCCAGAATCATTTTCTCCGCAGATACAGAAGCCATCAAGATCATTTTTTACACGTTCAAGTGTTTGCTGTTGAAGAACCACATTATCTGTTGTAAGCAAAACAAAAGCAGGAAACCCAAGATCGGCTGCCTTGCACAGTATTCCAAACATTTGTCCCGTTTTCCCAGACTGAACGTTTCCGAACAAAAGTCCTATCTCATGGCTTATGAAGGAGAAATTTTTAATATGAGAATTACCAACATCCTCCGCCGTCTTTTTGATGGAATCGGCAAGTTGGATATTTCCTCTGCTTATTATCTTATTTAGGTAAGTATCCAAATATTTCATCATTATTCCTCCAATTAATCTTCAATGCTTTCAAATGAAAGAGTCCACACATCAAGCATTGTGCCATCTTCATCCTGTGCTTTCTGATCTGTTTTGGTAAATACAACAGCATTTGAACCATACTCGCTAAGCATTTCTTTAGTAATCATCCCTGTTCGTTCTGTGTCCAGTTGGCTGTCATTCACTGGATTGACGAGCCCCGCAGCTGAAAGCCTTCCTTTAATCCAGCGCCCCATAATCAGTTCATCCCCAACAGCACTAAATTGTTTATTTCCATCACTGGTTGTATGTGCTTTAAACCAATACCCATCATCTGTTACCACAAAAAAAGGTGCGTTTTTTTCGGGGTATCCATCAAGATGCGTTATCTCTTTTGCTACAGTCATTTGCACCTCATACCAATCCCTGGATTTCCTTCTGCTTCTGGGCGCGGCATAACAGACATTAATGTTAGATTTCGTAAAATGCTTTCCGTCATCAAGGAATCTTTCTTCATAGGCTGGAACCTTGATTGGAAGCACAAACGATGTCTCAGTCCTATGACTTTCATATAGTTTGACACCTGCGGGCGGCACTTGTGTCACTGTATCAATTCCGTCAAGCGAAACGTTCTGCTCACGAATTAAAGTCATCCCACCAATATCTGCTATATTAGCTGAACAGTTTGGTACTTTCAATTTTTCAATGAGGTTCAATAGTATTGAACAATTATCGGCATCTTCAATTAAACTGGCCACTTCGTATTGACGCCTGTTTGTAGCATCGGGCTTGATGACTCCAAGGTTTGAAGATCCTAAAATAGCAGAGAATGGTCTGCCATCTTTAATAAAACAGTAAAGCTTTCCATGATACTTAAATGATCTGACGAGACGTATCTCTCCAATTCCAGCACTGCGCCATTTTTGATTCAATCTCATTGCTGTATGATAAGAACCCTCAGGCATTCCCTCAATATAATACATTCCTATGTTTAGTGTTATGCTTCGAATGGAATACCGTTCAATAATTGCATCAATCTCGTCAAGAGATGCTTTTGATACATATCCAACCGCTATTTCTATGGTATCTGCCTGTGATGCCTGTTCCAAAAAGCAGTCTGCAATTGTCTGCTGATTCTCTTCAATTGCCAATGGCAAAATATCAGAATACAAAATCCTCATATGCTCACCCTCTTAGTCATCTATTGTTTCCATTATATCTTCTAAATGGACATTCAGCGCTGTACAAATTTTCAAGAGTACATCTGTTGTTATGTTTTCGCATTTTCCGAGTTTTGCTATAGAGGCAGAACTAACACCAGATACCTCTCTAAGATTGTGTTTATTCATATTTTTGTCTATGAGAAGTTTCCAAAGCTTATTATAGCTGATATGCATTTTCTGCCTCCTTAATCTTCGAACAGATCATCCGAGTTGTTTTCTTTATCTGCTTGCGCCTCTAATTCTTCACAGTATTTCAGCACATTTCTAAATTCTGTGTAAAGCGGGAAATCCTTTTTTTCCAAGAAGGCGCAGATTTCAGGATATTTATTATAGTTTTTTCTCAAGGTATATATTTCTATTTCAGTAGTATATCCCTCGATATCTGGTTTTCCAAAGTAATTTGTATAGCTGAACGGAAGTTCATCAAACTCTGTCAGTACAGTTTCCTCAAGCATCTCATCGGGAATCAGTTCTGGATTTGGGTAATCATCAAATGCTCTTAGTTCAAGAAACTTTTTATGTGCATATACCCATTCTTTGGTAGGCAAATCCATAACGCTCTTTGGCCAATCAAGAGTATTCAAATCCACATCTGTCTGAAGATGTTTTGTGCGAACAATAAAATCGTATAAAAAAGACTGCGCACCATTTAAATAATCGTTATCTGTAAGGCCGTCATCCCGATATAGAGCGGGATACTGATCGCTTAAGAACTCCCAATAATCTGCGGATTCTCCGCTGCCGGTCCATTTTGCTATCATATTTTGCAGTGTTGGAAGGAATATGTAACGTTCCACCTTCTCCGGTATCATATCATACAGCATATCAAAAGTTCTGTCTGTATAAGAACGATGTTGCATTTTTTCAAAAAAACGACCGACTCTCTCAAGCTTTGTATCATAATCCGAAGCGAAATAAACAGCCGCAAAGTATTCTTGAAATGAGCGGTGAATAAAGTAATACCTGCCTCCTTCGCAATACATAATGCAAAGATTATCTGTCAGATCCATAAGAAAATTCTTTGCTGGAATGCTCTCAACGTTTGTTCCTGCGCCTTTGAGTGCTTTTTTCATATATTGTGTAAAAGTCAATTCTGAAAATTCAAGTACTTCATCTGTATAGGTTCTTGCACAAAACTTCGAAAAGTATTTTGCGAGTTCCTCTGGAGTCAGCTTTGTATGCAATGGTCTCTGAAATGAACCTTTTGTGGCATCATGAAGCCGCGACATGGTTTCATATGCTTTTGAATAAAACACATGCATCTTGGCGGGAATTTCCCCAAAAGATGAATATGTCATTAGCATAATAGTCAAAAGAAGCGGATTGCTGGCGAACTGCCAATGCGTTGAGTACAGGGATTCTTCTAATGCCCTTAGAAAGTTTTCTTGTGCCGACTTATCCCAGAACTCTAACTTTTTAACTAACTCTATTGCCTGCTCAAGGCTTAACGGCTCAATATCAAACACGGAAAACTTAGAGTAGGAAATAAACGAATTTGTTGGCCGTGAGGTAATTATTATTGTATTTCCAGGATAAGATTTAATAAAAGCCTCTAAATCTCTGTCAAAAGAATTCCTTGACAAAGATTGTATCTCATCCAGACCATCCATAAGCAGGATGGCTTTCTTACTTTCGAGCACTTCAATAACAGAGCTTTGCCGAACATCCGGGTCATACATGCGAATTGATTTCCAGATAAAATCCACTATATTAATGGTATCATCTTTATAGTCTTTTAAGAACAGCAAAATTGGCAGTTTTTCGCCATCTGCATAATATTGCGCAGATGATAAAAAGAGATGCGTCATCATCATCGATTTTCCGATTCCGCCTGTACCTTCAATAATGATATATTTGGATTCAGCCTCAAGCTTATCTATATCCGCATTTGAAATAACCACGTTCGTTTCAGAGATCTGTGAGCCTGAGAAACGCGTGCGGTGAGTACGGAGATCATTGCACACATATAATTCTTCAAAAGGGTGTGGTTTTTCGGCATATAAAAGAGTCTTTTTGGTAGAATAATACTCCGTGGCACTTTCTATATAATTTGAAAAAGCGTACTGTTCTTCATCGTCCAATAGTCCTTCCGTCAATTCAGGTGAAATGAAGAATAAGTTTCCAGCGTTATCTGGAGTTAATTCTGGTGCTACATCACCCCAGGTACCCCAATCTGAGTCGTCTTGATTATTTGCCGATTTTCTTTTTCGACCTGCGGCTTCGCCTATTATCTCCACAAAAAGATTCGCAAGAAGTGAGCTAATATTGTCTGAATCTGCGTTTGGAAATTCGTCCTCAAAAGTCTTGCATAATAGTTCTCTTGTAGCATCAGGGAAACTATCTATATACTCAACAAACACCGTGCTGTCAATGTACGGTGTTATTTTTTGCGCTATTTTGGATATTCCTGTCTTGCCATCGAAGTAAGATTTGAAAGTTTCTATTTTATACTCGCTTAAAACACTTTCGTCATTCTCATTTAGGCACTCTTCATTAAGAATGGCATCAAACAGTGACTTAGTAAACACAGACGTACTGCTTGCTCCACCGATAATAGACTTCATTCGTCTTGCAAATTCTGAAAACAGCATAAACAACTCCTCACAAATCATTAGTCTACCAAAGCCTACCGAAGCCTACCAAGGCATACCCACCACATCGCCAATCCTACCAGCCCAATTTTGTATAATTTATATGTACAGTTGATTTAGGGGGGATTACTGTGCTGACAGAGTGGTGAGAACCTGAGATAATTCGAAAAATCAAATTTATTATATCATGAAAATGTAAAAAAATCTACACCGTTTTCAAAATCAATATTTGCAAACGCAAATTTTTTGACTTGAAACATGAAATTCTCTCTCAAACAGAGTTTTTCACCTGTTTTGCTGCCAACAGCAAAAAACTATTGGATAACCTCCGTCCGGCACATGACGTTAAAAGGCACCCCGGCAAAAGCAGATTAGCTACCCGCGAATGCCGGGAGGAATGTCCACCAATCGTGTCGGGAAGTCATGACCCCGATGCCCAGGTCACGGGAGGCGGACCTTAAAGCCTCGCTCACTCGTTTGGCGACCAGACGTGGTCTCAACTCGAAGCCATCCGATGAGCCCGTAATTCACACAGGTCAGGTTTATTCGAGCTGACTGACCATCACCCGCATAGGAGGATGCAGAAGTGATGGTCAAAAAACACCTAAATTCTTTTACACTGGGCTGTTTTGTCACTGAGCGCTCCATGCGGTTTTCGAGCCGATGGAGGTGCTCATACAATGACAAATTATTATTACGCCAAAAAAACAGAAACCAGATTTAACCACGAAACCGGCAAAGAAGAGCTGATGCTCAAAGTTCCGGTCAGAGTCAACCCCGAAACCGCCGATTGTTATACCGAGAAGATGTTCATGGTACGCATCGGCTGGAAAGAGTATCTTTGCCGGTACATTTGGATTCCGGCTACATACTATCTCCAGTACAAGCGTGACCTTGAAAACGAAGCCAAAGCAGATGAGCGGAATCACCGCTGCAACATTCCCGATGGCAAAGGCGGCACGATCAAATGCCCCGAAAAGAACCGCTGTGCTACTTGCAAGAAGTGTCTGAAATCCAATTTCGACAATCTGCACGACACAAGCCTTGACGGTCTTCTTGAAACAGGCTTCGACCCCGAATCCGGTGCGGAAACAGAGAGCGACTTTGATGTCGAGGACATCAGCCTCAACCCCGAGCAGGCCTATCTCATCGAAGAGGAGAAGGAACTCATGGACGAGCTTGGCAGGGAGATTATTTCCCGCCTGCAGGCGGTCAAGCCGAAGTACGCCTTGATTTTCGGTGAACTTCTCAAGGGCGTGGACAAGCCCGCTGCCATCGCCAGGAACACCGGAGTGGACGCGAAACGAGTCTACGAAGATGTCCCTCGGGTTCAGAAGCTTGCCGCCCAGCTGTACGCTGAACTGAACAGGTAATATGCACTCCGGCGGTGCTGTGATTCGCTCCGGCACCGCCTTTTCCCAGCTCATAACTTTCAGCGATAGCATAAAATTCAGCGATAACCCCTTGCTATCGCTGAAAGTTATGCACCCCCTAACACCTGCACCCGACAACCGGTACAAAGCCAAACCGTGTCAGGGCATAAAAAAAGACCCTCGCGGGTCGAATTATGGCTCAATATATGCTGTTTTTGGGCTATTTTCGCTGTTTTCCCCGTAATCCTTGTATCAATCTCGCAGTCTACATATCGGCATAAATGCGGCGAAGATCCCAATTGGGGTGATCTTGGACGAGCTGCTTA
>R27__coassemble_2043_pt1 | contig 8320 bp, 8 predicted proteins | sample R27__metabat2_low_PE_046 | metagenome-assembled genome bin R27
AATCGCAAAAATTGAACCGTAAGGGAAAGCAAATTCAAAGACCTCTATTCCAAAGGCTTTCTCAAATTTTGAGCAATCAACATCTTCACAAATTGAGTCATACGGTTGCTGACGCATTAATAAATGCTTATTAGTATGAAATCCTATAGTGCATAACGGATCTTTCCTCAATTCCACAATTTGATCTGACGATATATATTGATCTGAATCAATTAAATTCAAAGTGATAAAAACAGTATAAGGTATTTTATACTTCTGTAAGAAAGGAATTGCATTCTCAATTGCATCGCTATACACATCATCAAATGTGATGCATGCAAACTGATTGGTTAAATATAAGCCGATATCTGCAGTTGAAACAATTTGTATTCCTGATTCTTGGATAGAACTAATAAACGCTTCAAATGATTCTTTGCTAATCGAAATGTTTCTATCTAGTTCTGGAGTTTTACCATCGTAAACCCTGTGAAACATATAAACGTTTAAACCGTTATTATCTCTTCCGTACGTTAATTGTACTGCTTTTTGAATACAAGAAAACAATAATCTTTTAATCATTTCGCTTTCCCCATTAGCCTAATAGATGTGTAGAAAACACGAAGATTAGTCATTGCAATAATCGCTAAAAGATTCACGGCTTTATCTGGAAACCTTGCTAATTTAGCACAATTACTTTTGTAATTCATTTTTACTGCAACCTTCTTGTAATCTCTCCAATTAAGCATTCCACAAGAGCTCCTTAATGCGCCTAAAACCCACCTAGAAAGCATAAACTTCTTAACATCATCAATTGCTCTGTTGCTTTTCTGAATCTGTTCATTCAATTCTTCAATTTTTTGATACCCTAGAATTATTTTATCTCCATTAGATGAGGTCATTATTGAATTCTGCCTAATCAAGTAGTTATATAATTGATCGTGAATTATCACGATTTCATCTATAACTAAAAGCACCCTCCATATAAAATGTTGGTCCTCGGAAAAAGGTAGCTTTTCAAAGTGAAGATTCAGACTTTCAAGCCATTCACGGTTGTATACTGTTCCTGGGGCCAAAATTTTCTTTTTTCGCTTCAAGAACAAATCTTGCAATTGATTACTGCTAACAATTTCAAAAGTTCCAGCCTTATTTGTTTCCGTAAATTCATCGGACTTATATACTTTTACGAAATCGCTTATATACATATTACTTTCATAGTTTTCTATTGCATGTAACACTGTGGAAACCGCCCTCTTTTGCAGCATATCATCTGCATCCAGGAACATTATCCATTTTGTAGTCGCATTCTCCAAACCTCTATTACGAGCAATTGCTAACCCAGCGTTTTCTTGGCGGATTACTTTACAATTAATCTGGGATGGAATGTATTTCTTAACACTTCTAAGTGCAATTTCCATTGAGCTGTCTTGACTTCCATCATCAACAAGTATTACCTCATATGCTAATGAATCTTGCATTCCAACAGACCTAATACAATTCTCTATGTATTTTTCTACATTAAAAATGGGAATCACAATTGATATCACATTATTATCGTTCATTGCTAATCACCGTTCCTTTTGCGCACAATCTATTAATAAAAAGCCGTATTAAAAGATTTTACGCCTTTAAAAAAGCTTCCATCTGATCCATCAGCATTTGCTTATCAAAATACTTAACAAAATACTCTCTACTCCTTCTGCCCATTACTCGCAAATCGGTTTTCATCATATTCTTTATACTCTCACTGAGTTCTTTACTATCACCAATAGAACAACACACTCCGCAATTAGCCTCTTTTATTATTCTTTCTGTCTCTCCTTTCGCAGCCGCTATAATCGGCATGCCACAGGCCATGTAACTCTGGAGTTTAGCAGGAATAGTTTTTTCCCACAGTGAATTATCTTGAAAAGAGAGAAATGCTACATCACAAGCGCTTAACAATATAGGTATTTTTTCAGCGGGTTGTCTCGAAACCATGATAAACTTTTCTTTCACATTTCGCTTAATAATTTCATTATTGAATTCTTCTAGATAGCGCCCATCACCAACAATTACAAATTTAACACTCTCATCTTTTAACAGTTCTGCCGTCGCTGGGAGTATCTGAAGTCCCTGAACCGTACCAATGTTACCTGTGAACACTATCTTAAAGGAATTATCATCAGGAATTTCATTTACAGGTTTCTTGTCGCAAGGTTGATAATACTCTTCCGCATACTGTGGCCAATAATGAACCTTTTCTTTATCAACTGATACTTTTCTTCTACAAATTGAATCCACAAAACTCGGACTAGTCGTAAAAATCTGATTACTATTCTTATATATATAGTCAACCATTTTATTTATAGATTTGATAATTGACTTATTTGATATTCCTGTAGCTGTAATCACATTTTCCGGCCAAAGATCCTGCACATAAAGAAAATGAGGAATATGAAGTCTCTTGGCAAAGCTGATCCCAGTCAAAACTTGCGTCATAGGAGATACTTCATATGAAAAAACAATGTCGGCATCCACTTTTTTCAGTTTTCCAGCAACAACTCCTGAAACCATAAAAGACAGATAATTAAGCACCATTCCTATAGAAGAGTTGCCTCTAGGAATCAATGGCAACCGAATGATTTCAACACCGTTCCATATTTCATGTCTCTTCTTGGTCAGACCATATCCTTCAAAAGTCTTTCCCATAGGGTAATTCGGGATACCAGTAACAACCGTAACCTTATATCCACGTTTTACCCACTCCAAACACATATCATTAATCCTAAACGTTTCTGGGTAAAAGTATTGAGAAACAACCAAAATGTGCTTAACTTCCATATCTCATATCCCTTATACTGTCGTTAAGAGTAAACCTCCGATACGGTTGCTTATACTCGCTCATGTTCTGTTCGTAACATAAATTTCCAAACGCCTTATTAACCAATCCAGTAGCAAAACTCAGCAATTTGAGCATCCAACCGAATCCCGAAACAAGAATTATCTTCTTTCCTTTAGCCTCAGCAATCATCTTCACCAGCTCACTCGTATTGCTATATTCAGCGTTTTGTGGCCAGAAGATGCCTTCTTCTTCATTTTCAATCATCAACCGAACAAATTCCACAAGATTTCCTATGTAGAGCATTGAACGTTGATTTTGAACTTTCGGAAATATCGGCAATTTATCAGCCATTTTCTCAAGTATTGGAAAATTTCCTTTCCCGCCTTTACCATAAATCATTGGTGGACGAAGAATACAGACTTTGAAAGACTCATTCTGTAATGGGATTATCCCTTTTTCTGCCTGTAGTTTGCTGTCACTGTAGCAGTTCGTTGGAGACGGTGCCGTGTCCTTAGTTATGACCTTTGCTTTTCCAATTGGAGCAGAATCGCCATATATGATAGCGGAAGACATGAAGATAAATTGCTTGATGCCTTCTGTTTTTGCCTTCAAGGCGACTTCAATTGCTAAATCAGTATTTACACTACGATAAATCTTTTCTTTTCCTGCGCTGTTTTTTCCATTGTCTGAATGTGCAATTCCGGCAACATGATAGACAACATCGTGATCAGAGAAATTCTTTTTTCGCCACGATCCATCTCTCATCTCTATAGCTTCAACCTCATACCGGTCTGCATAATTGTCTCTTATGTACTTTTCAAATGAAGTGCCTACAAAACTCCCGGCACCGGTAATCAGTATTTTTTTCATTTATTTGTTATCTCTTTTTCTTCTCGTTTTTTCATTTCTCCGGTTCCACCTTCAACAACGCTATCGTCTTCCTTAAAGACATGTACTGAACCGAAGAAGCACTTACAATCAAATTTGAAACTCAGCTTTTCTGCGTACACTCCATCAAACTTCGCCTTATCCGAAATCGCCAACTCATCTCTACCGTTAATTTGAGCCCATCCGGTAAGCCCTGGCTTCACATCATTTGCGCCATATTTATCTCTTTCTGCCGTAAGTGAATCCTGATTCCACAGTGCTGGTCTCGGGCCTATGACAGACATGTTGCCAATGAATATATCCCAAATTTGAGGCAATTCATCAAGGCTGTGTGCTCGGATGAATTTTCCGACCTTGGTTATGTATTGTTCTGGGTTATCTAGCATATGAGTAGGCACATCGTGAGGCGTCGACATCTTCATGCTGCGGAACTTATGAAGCTTGAAGTATTGCTTGCTCTTTCCTACACGCTTTTGGGTGAAAAGAACTGGACCAGGATCATCGATTACGATTGCAATAATAAGAACAAAATAAACCGGTGAAAGAACAACGAGACCTCCGAAAGAAAGAACTACATCCAGAACTCTTTTTACCACATTCTCGTAGAAACCTCTCCGTTTCTCACTTGCGCCTATTGCTTCAAGATGTCCTTTTACGCCATCAGCATTTTCCATATCTTCAGCAGTTTCAACGAACCTTACTAATTTCCCCTCCATAGGGTTCTGCAATTCAGGCTGATGCTTATAAATGGATCCTGGTTTCTTTATGATTGCTATGATACCTATCAATAGTAGAATGGCGAATAACACACCAACGATGATTAACACCACAGTCCAAAACATATTTTTCCCTCTTCTTAATTCTAATCGGAAAACGTCAAAAGGTTTTACAAATGCACATTTGCATTTATGCTGTCCTGCTTGTTCTCGCTGTTCCCCAGAATTAAAGACTATCTTACTATAGTGTCATCTTTTTTTAATTATAGCCGGGACTCCCACAGCTATACAATTCTCAGGAACATCACACAATACTACTGCGTTGGCGCCAACCTTTGCGTTATCATGGATTATTACCCCCCCCCAGTACACAAGCTCCAGCCCCAATCACGCAATTTTTCCCAATTTCTGGGTAAAATCTCATTCCGCACACCGCATCTTTTCGGCCAAGCGTAACATTCTGATATATTTGCGAGCCGTCACCAATTTTTACGCCAGGATAAAAAACGCAACCTAATCCGCTATGCGGAAATATAACATTGTTGCCTATTTCACATGACATTGGTATTTGTGCCGCCCACAAGACATGTATCAGTTTCTCAAAAAATCGAGATACTGCTTTTAGATTATGGCAATAGAACCAATGTCCTATTCTATACATCTTTAGCATAATAATAAAAGTCTCCTACCCCTACGAATAAGAATGCATTAATCTCTTATTTCAATCGGCATGCCATCGGGGTCTACCACAAAAAATACTTTTTTACCATCATCTTTCGTTCTTATTGGTTCCGGATTGAATCGCTTCAATCTTTCCCATTCTGCGTCAACGTCATCAACTAAAAAAGCAAGATGCCGCAGCCCCAATGCCTCAGGGTTTGTAACTCTTGCTGGGTGCGTACCGTCTATAAATACCTCAAGTTTTTCTCCGTAACCAACCAGCCAAACTATCTGATCATAGCCACGGTCTATTCTGTTTTCCTCAGTAAAACCAAATTCTTTATAAAACTCAACGCCAGCTTCGGAGCTAACAATAATCGCTGTGTGATGTAATCGTTTTATCATTTCATCTTCCATTGCTTTTATACTTTGTAATACCCCTTATACCACTCAGCGAACCGTCTCAGTCCTTCTCTAAGAGTGATCTTTGGTGTAAATCCATAGTCCTTTTCCAACTCAGTGCTGTCCGCATAGGTCACAGGGACATCCCCGGGCTGCATAGCAACTAATTGTCTATGCGCTTCAAAATCAAAACCTACAGGCAATACTTCTGCCCTGACAAGTTCTTCGCTTAAGATTTCAACAAAGTCCATCAAGTTCTCAGGCTGTCCTCCACCGATGTTGTAAATGGCATATGGTGGAATCGGAAGGCCATCCTTCCCGTTTTCTTTTGCAGGAGCACCCTGCATTACTCTTAGTACACCCTCAACAATATCATCTACATATGTGAAATCTCGTTTACAGTTTCCATAATTAAAAATCTGTATTGTCTCACCCTTGAGGAGCTTATTTGTGAACCCGAAGTAAGCCATATCCGGCCTTCCCGCAGGACCATAAACTGTGAAAAAGCGTAATCCCGTAGATGGAATGTTGTAGAGTTTAGAATACGAATGAGCTAAGAGCTCATTACTCTTCTTTGTAGCTGCATACAGAGAAACTGGATTGTCTACTCTGTCATCTGTACTAAACGGTACTTTCTTATTCCCGCCATAGACAGAACTACTAGATGCATAAACCAAATGCTCAACAGGATTATTTCTACATGCTTCAAGGATGTTATAAAATCCTATAATGTTTGAGTTGATGTAGGCATCCGGATTTGTAATGCTGTATCTTACACCAGCCTGTGCTGCAAGGTTTACCACCACATCTGGTTTATAGTCAGTAAACACCTTATCGACTGCTGATCTATCTGCCAGGTCTGCCTTGATAAAGACGTGCTTTATCCCCGACGTCTCCTTTACTGCCTCTTCTATTAAACCTAAACGATACTCTTTCAGCGAAGGATCATAGTAGTAGTTCATGTTGTCGAAAGAAATAATAGTACCTTGATTTAGTTCTTTTATTAATCTCAATACGAGATTCGCACCGATAAATCCAGGAGAGCCGGTTACCAATATAGACTTTCCATTCAGTTCAACCTTTTGCTTCATCTATCTCAGTCCCTCTTAAATACGTCTCTCGTATAAACTTTCTCAGTCACATCATCTAGACAACTGTCATATCTGTTGGCAATGATGGACTGGCTCATCTCTTTGAACTTCTCTAAATCATTCACAACTTCACTTCCAAAGAATGTGCTGCCATCTTCAAGAGTAGGCTCAAAAATTATCACTTTAGCACCCTTAGCCTTGATGCGCTTCATAACGCCTTGGATAGAACTCTGACGGAAATTGTCGCTGTTACTCTTCATAGTCAGGCGATACACGCCGACAACGACTTCTTTTTCCTTATCTTTGCTGTAACCCTCACTTGCTCCATAGTATCCGGCTTTTGCCAGAACTCTGTCAGCAATGAAGTCTTTTCTTGTCCTGTTGCTTTCCACGATGGCTTCAATTAGGTTTTCCGGCACATCTTCGTAGTTAGCCAGAAGCTGCTTAGTATCCTTAGGCAGGCAATATCCACCATAGCCAAAGGATGGGTTATTATAATAATCACCGATTCTCGGGTCGAGACTTACGCCCTTGATGATCTCCTGTGTGTCCAAGCCTTTCATCTCGGCATAGGTATCTAATTCATTGAAGTAGCTTACTCTTAATGCCAGGTAAGTATTGGCGAATAGCTTCACCGCCTCTGCCTCTGTAAATCCTATGATAAGAGTCTCTATATCTTCTTTAATTGCTGCATCCTGCAATAGCTTTGCAAATCCTTCCGCTTTCGCAGTCAACTCTCTATCTTCTTTATCAGTACCTACGATGATGCGAGAAGGATACAGATTGTCATAAAGTGCTCTGGACTCTCTTAAAAACTCCGGACTAAAGATTATTCTATTTGTCTTATACTTTTCTCTGACCTTAGCTGTATAGCCGACCGGAATCGTTGATTTAATAATCATTATTCCATGGTCGTTGTATTTCATCACAGTCTCGATAACATTCTCGACTGCGCTTGTATCAAAGTAATTTTTTTGAGGATCGTAGTTTGTAGGAGCTGCGATAATGATGTACTCAGCATCCTTATATGCTTCCTCTGCATCCAAAGTCGCTCTTAAATTAAGCTTCTTCTCTGCAAAGTACTCCTCGATTTCTTTGTCCTGAATAGGGCTTATTCTATTGTTTATCTTTTCGACTTTCTCTGGAATGATATCTACTGCCACCACTTCATTATCCTGTGAAAGCAGTGTGGCCAATGACAGACCAACGTATCCAGTTCCAGCAACAGCGATTTTCATACTTTTTACACCTCGTCTACCGATTCTTTTATTTCCTCTTGTCCTACTTCTCAACCTTATTTACTAACCAGTAAATAAACTCCCACGCATATACACTCTCAAACTTCTCTTTTCCCTACTTCAAAACCCATATATTTCAACGCTTTCAGCCCTATTTTAGTAAATAAGCCTCCGGCACATTATCTTCGTAATTTACTTAAATTTCACTCTTTTTCTCTTTAGTAAATAAGCTCCCTACACGCACTTATCTAAATTTCTATTTTTTCCTGTCTTTTCTTTAGTAAATAAACTACACTCTTATTTACTAACCTCAGGCTCATATTTTTCGCCTTTTTCTCTATTTCAGCAGTCTCATCGGCTGCGTACAAAACTTCCTCAAAAAACGCTCAACCCCTTGCAATTACTACACTTTCAGGTTATAATACACAATATGTAGTGGTTATAACTCATACATACCGCTATATCTTGCGATGAATGTTTATTTACTAAAAATCACATCCTTTTCGGGCTAATCCACGACGCATT
>R27__coassemble_2096_pt1 | contig 8179 bp, 6 predicted proteins | sample R27__metabat2_low_PE_046 | metagenome-assembled genome bin R27
TAATAGCAAAGTCCCAGAAGATTTCTGGCATCAATATTCAATTTATTATATTTAAGGCTCTCGTTTAATGAGATTATTGCTCCCGACAGGTCTCTGACATTGGCCTTTTCCAATCCCTCGTTATAGAGTTTATTGGACATACAAACAATATGTTTGTAAAGCCTTACATCAGTTCCGCAGGAATTACAGAAATCCTCCCGTCCCAAACGATTACCGCATACATAACATTTCATTATACACTTACCGGTTACTGATTATTATTTTCTTTTGTCCTTCTGAGCATTTCAATCATTATGTCTGTCATATCCGTAAGTTCATGCTCTCTTACGGCACTTTCAACTTCCTCTATTTCCATGCTCTTATGGAATTTTTTTAATTCCTCTTCAAAATTAATCATAGCTGTCTAACCTCTATTGCAGAACTTCCCGTAGGCCTGTAGAATTCAACATTATTAAACGGGGCCTTCGGAATATATTCCAAATTGTCAATCCTGACAACTGTTCCAACATTTACCTTCTCATGCACAAGTACCTTTGCTTCCATTCCGAGATTAACCACTTCCTTTTCTTCATCAAGTTCCTGCATTACATGCTCAAGAAGTCTCTCGTCCCTCTTTAAATGCCTTGTAAGCCTTGATATTTTGGCATCCTTAACCTCTTTCGGATCAGAAGACAGTCGCACATCTCTAATTTGTTCGATTTCAAATTTTGTCTTGGCTATGGATTTTTTAGCACTCTCGGCTTTTTCCAAAAGAAGATGGTACCTGTTATTATGTTCTGCACTTATACCTGCACAGCAGACAGTCTTAACTTCGGAATCATTTCCCACCATAGTGGTCTCAAGAACACCTATGGCACTCGCAATTTCTCCTATTACAGTACCGCGTCTTCCCTTAATAATAATGTTCTTTCCGGCGCTTACACGCGAATTAAGAATAATATTGGCCTCAACATTACCCTTTGCCTTTACTTCGGTAAACTCTATAAAGTTCGCATACAGGTTTCCGCCGCAAATGATTTTGGCTTTGCCGCCGCCCTGCATTCCCTTTTTCAGCACTATATCGCCCTCGGCAATAATAGTTGCACCTTCAACGGCGCCTTCAATCGTAACACTCTTTGTTGCCCTTATATAAGTACCCGTTCTGACATTTCCGTATATGACCACATCGCCCCGAAAATCAATACGTCCGTTTACAAGATTAAGGTCTCCTCTAAGCTCATACATATCTCGTATGAAAAGCTTAAAATTATCGTATTCCACTCGCCCTTCCACCGTTGCCGTATATGTCTTTCCGTCAAAGGATACCTCGAATCCCGCCCCACGAATTTCCGGCTGATCCTTTGCCGGCTTACAGCGAAGGTCCCTTCCTCTTATGTCCATTCCGTGGCTTCCCGACACTGCCGGATGATAAACCGCCAGAACATCTCCCGGGCGAACAGACTGAATAACACTCATACTCTGGTAATCAACAGAGCCGTCACTTCTGATAGTAGGATGCTTAATCTGACCTGTACTGAACATGAACTCGTAATGTCCGTTTTCACCTTCAATAATGTCTCTTCCTTTTGCCACAACAACATCTTTATAAAATACGGCACCTGAAGTGATTTTCTCTATTTCAGAATATAAAATACCGTACACTATTCCTTTTGAGTGCAGATATGCCGTTACATCTTCCGTTGTGATATGCTCTCCGTTTTCGGGTGGTGTAACAAGCAATTTTGCACTCATATTATCATTTGCAATTTCGAACTTCCATTTGTCTGTTGTTATGGCCATTACAATTCCTCCTACCGGAATTATCAACAGTTAAAATCAAAACATCTGTATCAGCTATTCGTAAGCGAGGCAAGTCTTTCCTCAACCTGCTGCATCAATTGCGTATACTTTGCGCATTTTTCCTTCTCTTCATCAATCTTAGCCTGAGGCGCTTTGCTTATGAATTTCTCATTTGAAAGCATACCGTTTACACGCCTAAGTTCCCCGGTAAGGCGCTCCTTTTCTTTATTAAGACGTTCGATTTCTGCCTTTATATCAACAAGTTCGGCAAAAGGAATATAAACTGTTGCATCAGGAATAATAACAGAAACCGCATCATCCGAAATACCGTTTTTATCACTTTGAACGAACACTTCGGGCGCATTTGCAAGACTCTTAAAGAATAATTCACCCTTTTTAAAAGTCTCCTTTACGGCTTCTTTATCTGTAACCACGTAAACATTTGCCTTACGCGAAGGAGCAACATTCATCTCTGCTCTTACATTTCTGATTCTTCTTACAGCTTCAATAATAAGCTCAACCTGAGTCTCATCCGTTTCGTAGTTCCATTCCTTCTTGTATAAAGGCCATGATGAAATCATAATCGAATCGGCTTCCTTATCTGAATCATCTGCCGTAAGTGTCAAAAAGATTTCTTCAGTTATAAACGGCATATAGGGATGTAACAGCTTAAGAGAAGCAATAAGAGTTTCCTTAAGTGTGTACAAAGCCGCATTCTGTGAAGAAGCATCATCGGAATTGTAAAGTCTCGGCTTAACCATCTCAATGTACCAGTCGCACAGAACATCATAGATAAAATCATAAACCTTCTGTACCGCAATCCCCAGTTCAAACTTCTCCATGTTATCCGTCACTTCACGAATAACCTTATTCAGTTTGGAAAGTACCCAGCGATCTACCGGCCATAATTCATTCTCGGAAGGCTTTGTAATTGACTTACCTTCCATATTCATCATTATAAATCTCGAAGCATTCCATACCTTATTGGCAAAGTTTCTGCTTGCCTCAACCTTTGAATATGAAAATCTCATATCGTTTCCGGGTGCATTTCCGGTAACAATCGTAAATCTGAGCGCGTCAGCGCCGTACTTATCGATTACTTCAAGCGGATCGATACCATTACCGAGTGACTTACTCATCTTTCGGCCCTGTTCGTCTCTTATAAGACCGTGGAACAATACTGTCGAAAAAGGCTTTTCCTTCATCTGTTCAAAGCCTGAGAAAATCATTCGGATTACCCAGAAGAAAATGATATCGTAACCGGTTACAAGAACATCGGTAGGATAGAAATATTCAAGGTCTTCCGTCTTTTCGGGCCATCCCAAAGTCGAAAAAGGCCAGAGTGCCGATGAAAACCATGTATCAAGTGTGTCCTCATCCTGTGTAAAATGATTTTTACCACATTTAGGGCATACTGTGGGTACACTCTTAGCAACAATCATTTCGCCGCATTCCTGACAATAATATGCGGGGATTCTGTGACCCCACCAAAGCTGTCTTGAAATACACCAGTCACGAATGTTATCAATCCAATTGTAATAGGTCTTATCCATTCTCTCCGGAACCAGCTTGATATCTCCCGTTTCAACAGCCTTCCTTGCAGGTTTAATCAGTTCATCCATTTTAACGAACCACTGTTGCTTAACAAGAGGCTGCACAACGCTTCCACATCTGTCATGTGTTCCAACATTATGACTGTAATCCTCTATCTTAACAAGAAGTCCCTTTTCATCAAGTTCTTTTACAATTGCATCTCTTGCAGCAAGATCCGTCATCCCCTGATATTTACCGCCGTTTTCATTAATTGTACCGTCATCATTCATAACGTTAACAATCGGGAGATCATGACGTTTTCCTACTTCAAAGTCGTTAGGGTCATGGCCCGGTGTGATTTTAACTACACCTGTACCGAATTCCATATCAACATATGTATCTTCAACAACAGGAATAGCCTTTTCAACGATAGGAAGCCACAGTGACTTTCCATGAAGATGTGTGTATCTTTCATCATCCGGATGAACCGCAACCGCCGTATCGCCAAGCATCGTCTCGGGACGTGTTGTCGCAAAAGTCAAAAACTCCGTAGTAGAAGGCTTTCCGTCATCTCCTACGAGAGGATACTTTATATGCCATAAATGCGAAGGCATTTCCTTATACTCAACCTCAGCATCGGAAATGGACGTATTACATACAGGGCACCAGTTAATAATTCTGGAACCCTTGTAAATCAGCCCTTTATCATAAATGTTTATGAATACTTCCGTCACTGCTTTGTTGCAGCCTTCGTCCATAGTAAAACGTTCTCTTTCCCAATCACAGGACGAGCCCATTCTTCTAAGCTGTTTAACGATTCTTCCGCCGTACTCTTCTCTCCACTCCCATACCTTGTCAACAAAAGCCTCTCTTCCGAGATCATGCTTATCTATGCCCTTTTTCTTAAGCTCTGCGGCAACCTTAACCTCTGTTGCAATACTTGCATGGTCTGTTCCCGGCTGCCATAAAGCGTTATAGCCCTGCATTCTCTTAAAACGGATAAGAATATCCTGCATTGTATTGTCAAATGCATGTCCCATGTGAAGCTGACCCGTAATATTCGGAGGGGGCATCACTATGGTAAACGGCTTCTTAGAACGATCTACTTCTGCATGGAAGTACCCGCTCTTTTCCCAGTTCTCGTAAATTCTTCCTTCCATTTCGGAAGGGTCATAGGTTTTTGCTAATTCCTTTTTCATAATTTTTTTACCTCTATCTACATTTTCTTTATTTGTTTATAATCATTATCACAATTGACGCAATTTATCACGCTCTGCAACCGCTTATATAATTACTCGGTCTCGCCCGCCCTGCTTTCCTTCGTAGAGCTTGTCATCCGCCATTCTGATCAGGTGGTTAATCTGCACACCATCCTGTTTCTCGGCTGCGCCGAAAGTCATGGTCACCTTATGAGTTTCTCCGTTGTAATCAATATCTTTCTCATGAAGGTCATCGCGAATCTTAAGAAGAATATCTTTTGCCTCATTGATATCCTTGTTCTCGAATACCATAAGGAATTCTTCGCCGCCCCATCTTGCAACAAAGCTTCCATCCTTCATATTGCTGTTAAGAATTGCCGCAACCTCTTTTAACACAACGTCGCCACACTCATGTCCGAAGGTATCGTTAAATATCTTAAAATTATCGATATCGCCGATTGAAACGCTGTACTTAAGCCCACTATCCTCGATTGCATCGATTTTCTTTTCTGCGCTTCGTCTGTTATACAGTCCCGTAAGTGTATCTCTTTCAATAAGACGTCTTAACGCCTTTCTCAAAGCATCCAGCATACGTCCCATCTCTCCGAGTTCGTCCTGTCTGTGTGATACTTCCTCCGAGACTCGGTCATCAAGGTTATTTCCTGCCAGCTTCTTCATGTAATCAATCATGATTTTTATGACACGAACAATTTGACCGGCATATCTTACGATACAAAACGAAGTAATGAGTATTCCGAGGAACATCACCAGAAGGTTGTTCATCACGGATTGATTGACTTTCTTATCCACTTCCACTGCCGATTTAGCCACACCTATCATACCGAGACAATCATTTCCGTCCTCCGACATAATCGGCGAATAGTACGCAAAATAATTCGTTCCCGAAATGGTTACGTTGTCATAGAACATCTCGCCTCGATTTTCAAACACATCGGTAAGTATCACATCATTTGCAACCGTACCCGTCAATCGCTCGTGACTGTTCTTGTCCAGAAGCGTCGTAAGAAGTCTGGTATCAAGCATAAAAATGGATATTTCAAGATTGCCCGACTGCTTTAAAGAATCAATAAATTCTGTTTTGTCGGAAATAAGCTGCCCACCCTTGTACAGGCGGATGTCGCTTCCGTCAAGCCTTGCCTCATACTCTCCGGGAAACAGCTCATCATACGCGCTCAGCACAGACACCGACACATTTTTTAAGTTGTCTTTTGCTTCACTTTGAATTCCACTCTTGATAGAATATGAGCTCACAAACATCATGACAATTCCGCACGCAATAAGCGGAAGCAGTGTCATAAACAAAAACTCCCGATAAAAGCTTGCAGACCCTTTGGACTCTATGCTCTTTTTCTTGTTTGCCTTATTTCCCGTAATACCCACTCGTCCTTTTCTGTTTTATTGTCTTTACGCAACCTTCCAACCCTTTATTGTCGCTTACGGTTACGTATTTCGCTTGTTTTAATCTTCCCACGAAACCGGCATAACCGCATCTCCGTAAGGCGAATACCAGCTAAGACCGTCGACAATGAGATAATCGTACCGCGCGTTTTGTTCTTCGCGCTGCGCACCATATTGGTCACCTTCAATTACAAAATCCGCTCCGACATTGCCGGAATCTAACTTGCGAGGCTGCCCTATATACCTTCGCATAACATTGCAAAAATCATCTGCATTATTAAGCTTATTCTTAAACGCCATTCCTCCGTAAAGAATATTTGTCGAATGACAGTCACTTCCCCCGATGCACACAAATCCATGTTCTTTCGCATAGATAACAGCTTCATCGTTATATTTCTTATTGTTGTGCGCCTGACTAAACGGTGACGAATGCGAAGCATTAATGGCCTCCACTCCGTCCACGCAATCAGGAAACAGCCTTATCTCTTTTATATAAAATGCCTGCCTCAACGGATGCGCCTGAAACACAAGACCGCCGCCTCTGTGTACAATTTCAAGCTGCTCATCGGGCGTTGCATCGTGAAATTCGGGATGTGCATGCCAGTACTCCGGCTCAAGGCCGAAAATCAAGAACTCCGGACCGTCATATCCCGTTTCCATTCCGCAAAACACTGAAAAATCGTTCTTATTGCCCCATTCGCGCATAACATAATAGGGTTCAAAATACTTATCTATCCATTCATTCCAGGGAAGACTTCTGTCAACACTTGTGTTGCCTCCCCAGTTATGATTGGTTATAAACAGTCCCGAATATCCCGCATTCTTATACGCTTTAGCCATGTCAACCGCGCTTTCTACAGCGCAGGCGCTTGACTCTTTCGTATGCATATGAGTCTCGTACAAATACGGGAACTCTTGTAATAACTTCATGTTACCCAATTTATTTCTCGATTCCGAACATTTTTAAGATGTAAAATTACACAAAAAGCCAAAATGATTTTACCACAAAATGCACCATGAGTACATAGAAAAACTCAATTCCGATTACTTAATTTTAACTCGCGCGGTAATACAAAAAGACGGCCCTAAAGCCGTCTTTTTGTATATCCCAAGTTTCATAAAGAATTTGCTTTTTAAAAATTCTTCTTTTTCCATCTGTCCTCTTTTTATGTCCAATCAGAACTCCATCTTCATCCCAACATGCAATTGTGTGATTTTCTCCCCGAGTTCTTCTTTCATGATTTTGTATGCTCTATCCTTGGTGCAATGCCCTGTCCATACATAATCTATTCCGGTTTGCTCAATCATTTTGGCAACATTTTGGACTTCATCATCGGATTTATTAAACAGATGAAAACCTCCGATAATTGCAAATATATGCTTATCAGGAAATGTTGACTTTACTTCGTTTATGATATTTACGACTCCGCCATGGCAGCAGCAGTTAATTATCACAAGGCCTTTATCCGTATCAAGCACCAGACTCTGCTCATGTGAGAAATCATCAGGTTTCCACCCTCTTGGTGTTCTCCTGTACATTTTTTCTCTTTCTCCTACGGCCTCAAGGCCCTTGGTCTTGTGCGGTATCAGATATGCACCATCGCACAGCGGATAATCGCCGGATACAATCTCTATTCTGTCATCATATTTCTTCATGACACCACGCGGAGTTCCGATATATGCTTTGAAAAAGTATTTCTTTTTGTAACACTTCTCATCAGCGGTTTCTCTTACATAGAATTTGGCCTTTTGATTTTCTTCAAAAAAGTGCTTCATGCCACCCGCATGATCGTAATGCGCATGACTTAACGTGGCATAGTCCACATCCTTAATATCAAAGCCCAGCTTTTTCAAATTTGTCGCAAAAAGGCCCGTCGCACCCACATCCGCCAATATCCTTTTATCATTATATTCAGCCAGAATTGACAACCCCCACTCACCGGGAAGTGCTCCCATGGCCTCATCATTTCCTGCTATATTATCAACCACAACTGTCAGCTTTGTTTTCATTTGTCAAACCTTTCTCATTTTAAGACACGGGGACGGAGATTCTGTCCTGTTGCGGACACGGGGACGGAGATTCTGTCCTGTCAATTTATACTCACGTTTTCTATCACTATCTCCTTGGACGATTTAACTATGAATCCAACTTCATACTCATCCCCATCTTTTAACTCTTTGTTATAATCTACGGGAGTAATGATAACAGCGCGACCACTCTTTTTGTAATTTCCGTTCCACTTCTGATC
>R27__coassemble_2112_pt1 | contig 8123 bp, 6 predicted proteins | sample R27__metabat2_low_PE_046 | metagenome-assembled genome bin R27
TTTCACAGGCAGGTACAGCAATGCTTTCACAGGCTAACCAGTCAACACAGAATGTTCTCTCATTACTTCAGTAATTATTCAGCGCAAATAGAAAAGTTCCTAAGTAAAGGGCCGGTCAGTTACCTGACCGGCTTTTTAATGTTATAATTGTAGACGAGTTAATTGTTTATTTTATAGAAAAGTGATAATTACAATCCGGAGAGAAAATAATGAGTATTCCATTTGATTATTATCAATCTGAAGTCAGAGATGGCTTCCATATTCCTTCTGAAATGAAGCGTTGCTGGGCAGCTACTTTATCGGTATTAGAAGTAGTGGAAGGTATATGCAGACGACATAATCTTGAGTATTTTGCTGATTATGGGACTCTTCTCGGCGCTGTAAGACATGGCGGTTTCATACCATGGGATGATGATTTTGACATATCTATGAAGCGAGAGGACTATATGCGCTTTATTAAGTATGCCCAGGAAGAACTTCCCAAAGATTATTTGGCTCTTTCCTTTTATACAAATTATCAGTACGACAATTATCTATGTAGAGTGGTTAGCAGGGATTTTGTGTGCATTGAAGAAGAGTTTCTTAGAGATAATCATTGCTTTCCATATATTACGGGGATAGACATATTTCCCCTTGATAATTTCGAAGAAGACGAGGGTATAAATCAGGTTCAGAAGATGCTGTTTGATGAAGTCAAATACCTTGCGGCATGTGTTGATAAAGAAGAAACTGATATTAATAATCTTGATACGGAATACCAAGAGAGGATAATTTCTCTTTGCAAAGGTTGTAATTGCACGCTTGAACAGGGAAAGCCCATAGTTCAGCAGATATATATCTTAGCTGACCGGCTAAGCGCTATATACGATTCTGATTCCGACAAAGTGTCGAATATCTATTTCTTTGCCAAAAACGGCAGTCATGTGTATCCGAAAGAGTGGTTTTCCCAAACGGTAAGAGTACCCTTTGAATATACTACGATACCTGTTCCGATAGGTTATGACAGAATATTACAGTCGGATTACGGCCCTGATTATATGACTCCGATAATGAGCTGGGATTATCATGATTATCCTGTATATAAGGGCCAGAAGGATGTGCTGACCGAGGCCAAAGGCTCTTCTTTTTTCAAGGAATATATATTTGATGAGAAAGATATTGCCCCACGCAAAGAGATTATAACAAACCGTGAAAAGAAGGAAGCAGTATTTCTACCGTTTAGAGGGAAATATTGGACCTATATGGAGAAGGAATGGGCAAGGCTTTCCGAAGATCCTAAATGGGATGTTTATGTAGTTCCCATACCGTACTATGACAAAAAGGAATATGGATTAAAGGGAGATATTCATTATGAAGTTGAAGGGTATCCGGATTATGTTCCGTTGACGGGATTTGATAAATATGATTTTGACAAAAGAAAACCTGACAGAATCTATATTCAGAATCCTTATGATGATTATGATAATGCGATAACGGTTCATCCGAGATTTTATACTGAGAATCTGATAGAAATAACTTCGGAATTAATCTATATACCATATTTTGAAGTCATGGATTTCCGAAAAGAAGATGAGAGAATGAACTATGCGGCAGGCTTCTATGTTAAGGTCCCGGGAGTTACAAGAGCGGATAAAGTCATTTTGTCATCCGATAATCTTAAGGAGAGATATATTGACATCCTGTGTGATTTTGCGGGAGAAGACACAAGAGCAGTCTGGAATAAGAGAATAATCGTAGATAAGGATATTCTTCCCGATAAGGTTATCGGAATATATGAAGAGGATGTTCCTGATGACTGGTGGAAGTATCTGTTTAATTCCGAAGGAGAAGGCAGGAAAGTGGTTTTGTATCACACAAGTGTCAGTACATTAGTGACATATGGCGAAAAATATCTCGATAAAATAAATAGAAATCTTGAGGTGTTTAAGCAGAATAAAGATGCCCTGACGGTTTTGTGGAATACAGGTTCTAATACCCGCATTGTTTTAGAAGCGTATTACCCGGATTTGTGTGAAAAGTACAGTCACCTTGTTTCCGAGTATATTAGCGGTGAAATGGGAATATACGAAGAAACGGATGATTACACCAAAGCAACTGCTATAGCTGATGCCTATTATGGGGACAGAGATATAGTAATGAATGTATGTAGAAATCTTGGAAAGCCTGTGATGATACAGAATATTGAAGTGTGAATTGTTGCAAGGTGATATGCCTTGTTATTAGTGCACAATAACGCGGTAATTCATTTGTGAACAAATTAGTATAAAAAAATCTTATAATGGGGTTAAGAATATCGGACTTGCTCCGATATATATTACAAGTAAAGGAAATAACTCCTTTACAACACTATCAACTTACAGCAAGGATGCTGTATTTAACAATTCAAGGAGGAATGAATATGGTAGTACAACACAACATGCAGGCGATGAACGCCAACAGACAGTTAGGAGTAACAACAAGTTCTCAGGGTAAGGTAACTGAAAAGTTATCATCAGGTTACAAGATCAACCGTGCAGCTGATGATGCAGCTGGTCTTACAATCAGTGAGAAGATGAGAAGTAACATCCGTGGACTTACACAGGCTTCTGCAAATGCTCAGGACGGTGTTTCTTGTGTACAGACAGCTGAAGGTGCTCTTACAGAAGTACATTCAATGCTTCAGAGAATGAATGAACTTGCAGTTAAGGCAGCTAACGGAACTAACACAACAGCAGACCGTACAGCTATCCAGGCTGAGATTTCACAGCTTAACTCAGAAATCTCTCGTGTAGCAGAGTCAACACAGTTCAATACTCTTAATCTTCTTAAGGGTACATTTAACCATGATATTCAGGTTGGAGCAGCTAACAAGCCTGAACAGAGAATCAATATCACGATTAAAGGCATGAGTGCAACTTCTCTTGGAACAAATGGTATTAATGTTGCTGATGGAACAGGTGCAGGTGGACAGCAAGCTATCTCTACTATCACAGCAGCTATTGCTAAGGTTTCCAAGCAGAGATCTGATCTTGGTGCTATCCAGAACAGACTTGAGCACACAATCGCTAACCTTGACAACATCGTTGAGAACACAACAGCAGCAGAGAGCCAGATTCGTGATACAGATATGGCTAAGACCATGGTTGAATACACGAAGAACAATATTCTTTCACAGGCAGGTACAGCAATGCTTTCACAGGCTAACCAGTCAACACAGAATGTACTTTCACTTCTCGGCTAATTGTAACCTAACAGTCTTTACGACAACAGGTCACTACTATAGAAAAGGGGTCGGTTTCCGGCCCCTTTTCACATTGATATTGTAGTTTTTTCTGTAGGTGTATGGTAGAATTATTAAGGTGATTATGTGGGCTTGGGGGAGTATGTTTTGAACGAATTAATCAGTAAAATCGAAACAGTTATTTCGCATTTGTTACAGGCAGAATATGATGAGTATGCAAATGCGGTTTCCGATTTTGTCAATTCTATGATTCAGAATTTCCCGATAATAATTGCATATTATTATAATCCGCTAATGAGTGAATACGCGGAGGATGCAACATACTGGCCCGGGCAGCTTGAACGAATAGTAAACACTATCAATTCGGGAGATGAACTGGCAGTATGCGATGTGTTATATAACGAAACATATCCCAATCTTCTTGAACTAAAGGATATATTGTGCAAAAAGGGGATTAGCCTATGAGTAATTTGGTGTTTGATAGAAATATGGATGCGCTCCGTATTCGCTATCCCGAAATTGCAGAGCTTTTTGAAGTAAGCTGCAATGGTTTAAGCGGCTTAGCCGATGGTGCGATTGAAGTAAATACAGAAGATGTCTGCGGTAAAGAGGTAATGTCTGTAAATGTATCCGAGCAGGTATTTCAGCTTGACAGCCTGTATGAGGATAAGACACTTCTTGATTTGTGGTTTAAAGGTCTTAGAGAAGACTGGCCTCTTGACGGCAAGCTCCTTATGTTCGGCTTTGGAAGCGGGATGTATGTGCGGTACTTTCTTGAAAATGCAAGAGAAGACTGTGCGGTAATTGTCCATGAGCCGTCTTACAAGGTGTTTGGAAAGGCTTTGGAATGTAAAGATATTAGTGATATCATCGCTAATCCAAGAGTCAGAATAGTATTCGGATTTTCTTTAAACGGTACAACAATTCGTGAATATTACGAAGATGTAATTTCTTATCTGGATATGCAGTATTTATCCATATCATATTACCTTAACTATGTAAAACTGTTCCCTCAAAGTGCGCAGGAATTTGTTGATGGAATCGTAAGGCTAAAGGAAGATTACGAAGCAAGTCAGTATGTATACGACAGATTCGGCGGATATTACAGTCAGAATGCACTTAATAATTTCAAATACATTACGGATTCTTTATCATATACAGAACTAAAGAAACAGATGCCGAAAAATCAGACAGCGGTTGTGGTATCGGCAGGACCTTCTCTTGATAAGAACATAGATGGATTAAAGAAAGCAGAAGGAAAAGCATTCATTATTGCAACAATCACAGCGCTTAAGCCTCTTGCCCTCAAAGGAATTAAGCCTGATATCACTGTTATTACCGATGGTAAAAAGGATGGAAGGTACATGTCCGAAGCTACGTCGAAAAGTGTGCCTATGATATGCAGCCCAATATGCGGATATGAAATATTGCAGTTACATACGGGGGACAAGCTGTTTGTTGGCGGCGACTGCAATCATATCGATGCATTTATGGAAGAACAGAAGGTTCCGTTTGAAGGGATTAATGCCGGCGGTTCGGTAGCAAATGCATGCTATACCGTTGCAAGGGAATGCGGATGCAATACTGTTATTCTGGTGGGTCAGGATCTGGCATACACAGATGATAAGACACATTCTCAAGTTACGGTAAGAGGAGCGTGGAATACAAAGGTTGAGGACTTCGAACATCCTATTTGGGATGTGGATGTGTACGGTAATCCAATAAGAACCTCCACGGAATTTCAGATGTACAAAAGATGGTTCGAAGAAGAATTCGCAAAATATCCCGATATTAAGGTTATTGATGCTACAGAAGGCGGTATAAGAATTGATGGCACAGATATTATGACCCTGAAGGAAGCGGCCGATAAATATTGTGTGGAAGAGTTTGATTTTGACCGAATTATGGAGAAGATTCCCAAACTGCTTGATGAGAAGCAAAGGGAAGCGTATTTGGACTACATTAAAGCTGTTCCCAATCAGTTTGGAAGTTTGAAGCGAATTATCAAGGAGACGCTGGTCGATTATGCAAGCATGAGGCGACTGGTAGAGACTAATCGTTACCATTCCTCCGAGATGAAGAAGCTGTATGATAAATGCAAGAATAATACGGACAAGGTAGAGAATACTCAGGTTATTGAATACGTGCATTATCAGCTTAAGGAAAAGTCATCAGAGCTGTTATCTTCGGTTAATAAGCTTGAAGATGATGAAAAATCAGAATTGTTGTCCGTATGTGATATGGGGCAGACGTATCTTAACGATATGTTGCAGGCTATAGAGGAATTGCAGCCGTATATAGATGTTGTTAATGATGATTTTAAGTAGGAGAGCATTTTAAGGAGACGGGATATGGAATACAGAGAGCCATATTTAATTGCGGAAGCGGGATGTAATCACATGGGTGATATGGAGGTTGCTCATGAACTGATTAATACAGCGGCCATTTTCTGCAAAGCAGATGCCATTAAATTTCAGAAGAGATGTCCAAAAGAACTGCTGACAAAAGAGCAGTATGATGCTCCTCATCCTCATCCGTACAATTCATACGGTGATACATACGGGGCTCACAGAGAGTTTCTGGAATTTGATGTAAATCAGCATGCACAACTTAAGAAGTGGTGTGAAGAAGTGGGAATAACATATTCGACATCTGTGTGGGATATGACAAGCGCGAAAGAAATAGTGTCGCTTAATCCCAAGTTTATCAAGGTTCCTTCGGCCTGCAACACCTATTACGAAATGCTTGATTATCTATGTGAGAACTATGACGGAGAGATTCAATTATCTTTCGGAATGACTACTCATGAAGAAGAGGAAAAAATTGTAAAACTCTTTGAAAATCATGAGAGAGCAAAGGATTTGGTGATTTTTAACTGCACATCGGGCTATCCGGTTCCTTTCAAAGATGTATGTCTCTTGGAGATTACCAGAATGAGAGAAGCTTACGAGGACAGAGTTAAAGCAATCGGTTTTTCGGGGCATCACCTCGGAATAGCTATTGATGTTGCGGCCTATACTTTGGGAGCTACATATTTTGAGAGGCATTATACTCTCGACAGAACGTTTAAGGGAACAGACCACGCGGCATCTTTAGAACCCGACGGAATCAGAAGACTTAAGAGAAACCTTCAGGGTGCAAAAGAAGCGCTTACTTATAAGAGTGAAGAGATACTTCCGATAGAGAAGGTTCAAAGAGATAAGCTTAAGTACAGGAAACATTGACGGGGCATGATTGCAGTACACGAGGGGCGAGGAAGACTATGAATGTTGCATTTATTCCGGTTAGAGGCGGAAGCAAATCTATACCTCTTAAGAACATCAAAATATTAAACGGCAAACCGCTTGTTTACTGGACGGTTGCGGCAGCCTGTGACTGCGATTACATCGACAGAGTATATGTTGCTACCGATTCCGATGAGATAAAGAGCGCTGTCAGCACATTTGCAAGAGAAGATAAGGAACGTTTTAGGAAGGTATATGTAACGGGAAGATCCGAGGAATCTGCAAGCGATACCGCATCTACGGAAACGGCCATGCTGGAATTTGCCAAGACTCATGAATTCGACAGCATTGTTCTTATTCAGGCGACATCTCCCATGCTGACAGGTGCCGATCTTGATAATGGATTTACCGTGTATGAAGGAAATGATACGGACAGCGTTTTGTCGGTTGTTCCCCAGAAGAGATTTATGTGGCAGATAGATGACGAAGGAATTGCCACGCCGTCAAATTATGATGTCTACAACAGGCCCAGAAGGCAGGAATTCGAAGAGTATTACGTTGAAAACGGGGCTTTTTATATTACTTCGAGAAAACTTCTTCTTGAATCGAAAAATCGTGTCAGCGGAAATATAAGAGTGGCCCTTATGTCTGAAGAAAGTTATTACGAGATAGATGAACCGGAAGATTTTGCGGTAGTGGAAGCTCTTATGCATAAACGAGAAGAACGCGAAACGGTGGAATCAGCTAATCTGGAAGAAGCAGAAAGCAATTCGGTTTTGCCAGAACCTTGTGAGAATGAGCCTCAAACGCGGTGCAAATATAAGTTGTTTCTTACAGACTGTGACGGATGCCTTACGGATGGCGGAATGTACTATTCGGAACATGGAGATGAACTTAAGAAGTTCAATACTAAGGATGGTGTGGCATTTGGGCTGTTAAGAGAAGCAGGTGTGCTTACCGGCGTTATTACGGGAGAAGACAGAGACCTGAATAAACGCCGCTGCGAGAAGCTTAAGATAGACGTCCTTGCGTCGGGGTGCAGAGATAAGAAATCTTGTATTAACAGACTGTGTGATGAATACAACATTACTCCTGATGAGGTTGTATTTATCGGAGATGATTTGCTGGACATTGAGGCTATCAAGATGGTTGGACTTGGATGCGCTCCGGCAGATGCTTCCGAAAAAGCAAAATCAGTTGCGAAGTATATTACCAAAGCAAATGGCGGAGAAGGTGTAATTCGCGAAGTGGTTGAGATGATTTTGACAGAAGAACTATAGAGTAGGAATATGGCAAAAAATAAGTGTGAAAACCGGAAGTGTAATTTCCGAAGTGAATGATTATGCCGGAAGGCGAGTAGAGGAAAATTGTGTTTAAGATAATTAAAACGGAACTGTTTGATGAATTCAAATGCCTTATGGGCGCGTGCAAGGACAATTGTTGTGATGAGAATTGGCTTATCATAATTGATGATGCCACATATGAATTGTACCAATCCATGGGAATAGAGAATCTTGATGAAAAAGTCACAGCACAGGTGCCGCATTCGTTGATTAAAAAGAATGGAAAGTGTCCGTTTATTACTTCCGAAGGCTTGTGCATTCTTCACCGCGATATGGGAGAAAAGTACATTTCGAATACATGCAGATCGTATCCTCGTTTTGTATCGACCTATGGCG
>R27__coassemble_2117_pt1 | contig 8104 bp, 5 predicted proteins | sample R27__metabat2_low_PE_046 | metagenome-assembled genome bin R27
AGGTATCAAAAAAGTATTGAATTTACTGAAGAAAACACTTGATTATATGGAGAGAGGTATCCGTAATGGAAAAAGTTCAAACGGAAATACGTTCCATTCACAGAAGTGAATGGGACATGGCCATGCAATTATGCTGGGATACATTTCTTGTATATGAAGCGCCGGAATATGACCCCGAAGGAGTTAAGCACTTTAACGAATTTGTTAAGGGTGATGAGCTTCGAAATATGTTTGCGATGGGAGAATATTATGCTTTCGGCGCATACAGGGATAATGTAATAGTAGGAGTTCTGGGAATCAGAAAGCATTGGCATATATCTTTATTATTTGTAGAGTCGAGCCTTCATCATCAGGGAATAGCGACGGCCCTTCTAAAAAGAGGTTTCTTAGAAGCAAAGAAGGCCGGAATCAAGGAACTTACAGTGTATTCGTCACCGTATGCACGTGATTTTTACCATAAGATTGGGTTTGTTGATATAGACAATGAAAAGACGGCAGACGGAATACGCTTTACCCCTATGAAAATAGAATTATCGTAGTGAATAATTACGAAAAGTTTTAGTTGGTTATAAAGAACGGAGATTCTTGATTTTTCCAATAGGGATTAGTATAATTAATTAGTTGGATATTTAGAAATAGGTATTATTAATGGGAAGAATTTTTAACTTTGAGGGACCCGTATTTTCGTTTTTGTCCCGATTAGCAGATTTATTTTGGCTTAATTTGTTGTTTATTGTATGCTCGATACCGATAGTGACTATCGGCGCATCAACAACGGCAATGTACTACGTAACTTTGAAAATGGCTAAGAATGAAGAGGGATATATTACTCAGTCATTTTTCAAATCCTTTAAGCAGAACTTCAAGCAGTCAACCGTAATATGGCTTATATATCTGGTTGTTTCGGTTGTTTTGGTACTTGATTTACGTATAGCAAACGGCGGAAGTCTTGCGGGAATTTTTGACAGCAACGCTGTCAGCAATGTGGTTATAGTATCGGTTTCATTGATGGGAGTACTTCTTCTGATGACTGAGACTTACGTTTTCCCGATACTGGCGCAGTTTGACAACACCGTTAAGAATACCATTAAGAATGCATTTTTTATCAGCATCAGACATTTGCCTTATACATTTCTTATGCTGGTACTTGCAGCAATACCCGTGGTGCTTATGTGGTTTACACCGGCGGCATTTTTGCTGATATTTATCATTTTCGCTCTTGTTGCTTATATTGATTCGACATTCTTTACCAAGATATTTGCGAATTACATGCCCAAAGAAAGCACGGAAGAAGAGAATGAAGATAAGTTGTTGGAGGAGTAAATGGGAAAGTCGGAGAAAAAATCCAATAATTCCATGACCATTCAGTGGGCAATACCTACCGTTTTCCTGTTGGTGTATCTTGTTATCACTCTCGTGAACTACAATGCTACGATGCAGGAAAATGCGAGAGTAAAGGCACTTGACAGAGTCAGTAAACAGGCTGTTTCCATTGCGGGTTATTATAATGGATATCTTTCAGCTACCACCAGTACGGCGGATGCTATTGCAGACAGTCTCCTTGAAGAGAACAATTTGTTCTGCGACAGAGCAGTAGAGCTGATAAAACAGCTTGATAACCATTTTGGATTGACGGATGCTTATATCGTTGCGACTGACGGATCTGCCATCGATTCATTTGGAAATAAGTATGCAGTGGTTGATAATTCCGAAGAGTTCAGCGCTCTTTTGGGCTCAAAGGATTCAACGGCATCATTGGTAAACGAGAAAGGTGTTCCGGTATATATGATATCGGCGCCTATAAGAACAGAGAGTGAATGGCGCGGTAACGTAGTATTAGTTATTAAGGCAAACGGCATCAGCAAGATTATAGATTCTACGGCATACAGCTACGCTCTTGTATATAACAACGGAATCATCGGAGAAGTATACGGAGCTGAATCCGATATATTCAAGCTCGGAGATAACCTCAACGACATAGTTGACAAAGTAGTATTTGAAGAAGACAGCAAGACCGGATTCATTCAAAGCCTTTCGGCAGGCAGAAGCGGATCCGTCAGAGTATCTACCAACAAGGGACTTAAGAGATATCTTGCATTCCAGCCCGTAGGTAAAACAGGTACAAGTGTAATCGTAACGATTCAGGATAATCAGATAGATAAGAGTATTCTTGATGAGAACAAGGATACGAGAAGCATGATATTAAAAGTCCTTGTATCTATCGGAATATTCTGTGCAATGATTATCACCATCTACATCATTAACAGAATCAGCTTTGCAAGAGAGAGTAAAGAACTTCAGAATAAAGCGGAAACCGACCTTCTTACAGAACTTCTTAACAAGATGTCCACAGAGAGCAAGATTAAGGAATACCTTGCCGGAGAAGGTAAAGATAAGACCAGCATGATGTGCGTTCTTGATATCGATAACTTCAAGAAGATTAACGATACCATGGGACATGCATTCGGTGACGAAGTATTGTCAACTCTCGGTAAGAAGATCAGAGCAGAGTTCCGTGTAACAGATATAGTTGGTCGTATCGGTGGTGATGAATTCATTATATTCCTTAAAGACCTTAAGGATGACGCAGTCATCGAAAGAGAAGCATCAAGAGTAGCCGGGTACTTCAAGAACTTCACGGTTGGAACATACACAAGATATGCGCCGACAGCCAGTATCGGTGCCGCAATCTTCCCCAGAGACGGTTACGACTACGAGAGCATGTACAAGGCAGCCGACACCGCCCTCTACAAAGCTAAGAAGCGTGGTAAGAACCAGCTTGCTTTCTACTCTGATGCAACAGATGAAGATAAGGCCGAGGCCGAAGCAGCCAACAAACCCAAGCCCGACAAACAGGGTGAGAGGGACTAAGCCCAAGAAGAGCATTGTTTGTAGTTTTTGTTCATTGATAGTTTCTAAATAGTTTCTTGATTTCGGCGCCAGACATGTTAAACATTATTTCATGTAAGCATTCTCAATACCTTTAGACAATTTGTACACAAGTTAAGAAAATGTTTGGGCAACCTTGGCATTGGCAGCTTAGGTTGCCCTTGTTATAATCCATATTGTTGAAGCACAAAAGTGCGCTAATTGTATTTCTAATTTGGAGGAAAGAAAAATGGCAAGTTTATCCCTTAAGAACATTTGTAAGGTATATCCTAACGGATTCCAGGCCGTTAAGGATTTCAATCTTGAGATTGCTGACCAGGAGTTCATCATCTTCGTTGGTCCTTCAGGATGTGGTAAGTCTACAACACTTCGTATGATTGCAGGTCTTGAAGAGATTTCATCAGGTGAACTTAGAATCGGCGATCGTTTAGTTAACGATGTAGAGCCTAAGGACAGAGATATCGCAATGGTATTCCAGAACTACGCTCTGTATCCTCATATGTCAGTATATGACAACATGGCATTCGGACTTAAGCTTAGAAAAGTTCCCAAGGATGAAATAGATAAGATGGTTAAGGAAGCAGCTAAGATTCTTGACCTTACACCGCTTCTTGATCGTAAGCCCAAGGCTCTTTCAGGTGGACAGAGACAGCGTGTAGCTATGGGTCGTGCAATCGTTCGTAATCCTAAGGTATTCCTTATGGACGAGCCTCTTTCAAACCTTGATGCTAAGCTTCGTGTACAGATGAGAATTGAGATTGCTAAGCTTCACCAGAGATTAGGAACCACCATCATCTACGTTACACATGACCAGACAGAAGCTATGACACTTGGTACCAGAATCGTAGTTATGAAGGATGGTGTTATCCAGCAGGTTGACACACCTCAGAACCTTTACGACAAGCCTCAGAACCTGTTCGTAGCAGGATTCATGGGATCACCTCAGATGAACTTCATCAATGCTACAGTAGAAGTTAAGGGCGACATAGCAAACCTTAAGTTTGCAGGCAAGTCAGTTCCCCTTCCTCCCGCTAAGTCTAAGAAGCTCATTGACGGCGGTTATGACGGAAAGGTTGTTACATTCGGTATTCGTCCTGAAGATGTATATGATTCAGAAATGTTCATCGAGACATCTCCTCAGAGCGTATTCGAGTCAACTGTAAAGGTATACGAACTCCTTGGTGCAGAAGTTTACTTATACTTCGATCTTGAAGAGTTCCCTATCACTGCAAGAGTTGATCCTCGTACAACAGCAAGACCCGGCGATACAGTTAAGTTCGCTCTTGATGTTGAGAAGATTCATGTATTCGACAAGGATACAGAAATGATCATCACAAACTAGTCTATAGCTGAATTAGAGATGTAGATAACAAAACGGCTCCGCAATTGCGGGGCCGTTTTTGTATTAAAATAAATACATGTGAACCAAAGCATATTGCACAAAAGTCATATAATATGAGAAGTGTGAAATTTGTGAAGATTTAACGAAAAATCACATGATTTTCGGGAAAATCGGCATTGAATTTCTACATATAATAATATATAATCAATCTAATATGGTTTATTAGAAGGAACGCCCGCAACATCGAGCCTTTTAAACACGAAGAAGACAAGCGAAATGTGACTTTTCGTTTGATTTTGTGTTTGAAAAGGTTCTTTTTATGTGAAGGAGAGTGTATGGAAGAAAGGCGTAACATATCACGTGTCGATTACGATGCCAAGAGCGTTATCGTGGTGTGCGACACGGGAGAGAAGTACTACGTTGAGACGAAGAACGTAAGCCCGCTGGGCATGGGAATCACGATGCCGAAGGGTTCGCCGAATATAGTCGGCAAGGATATCATAATCGTTGCAAGCACATTGATTATGTATGCGGATGTAAACAGGCAGGAGGAGCAGGAGGACGGTTCATTTATCGTCGGAATCAGCGCCAAGAAGTTTACACCGGAGGTTCTGGAGTATCTGTTTACTCACATCGGAACTGAGTAAAGTTTAAGCGGCGAAGGAATTGCGTCGATAACATATAAGTGAAGTTAAAGTCAGATAAATTGACAATTATAAGTAAAAGGTTAAACGAATTAAAGTAATATAGGGAAAACAGTAGGAAACAGTAGAGAGATTGAATCGGAGGAAATTATGAAGAGAAACGTTAAGAATGACAAAGTAGTTCGCGCCATCACAATCGGACTTGCAGCAATGATTGCCGCAACCAGCGTGCCTATGAATGTACTTGCTGACGAAACAGCACCTGAGGGGGGGTCTGAAGAACCTTCGTATAGGGATGTTGAGAATGGAGTTGCAGATGAGGCACAAAGTAAAGCTTCTGAATCCAAAGAAAAAATTGGAAATAAAGGTGATGAATCAAATGGGGCATCGGGCTCTGTTGCTGATGTTATAAAGGTATATGATATTGACGGAAAAGAAATTAATTCAAAAGAGGATGGACTAGAAAAAGAGACAGCAGAAAATCTTGACGCTGCCTTAAATGTAGGACCTTCAGCAGAAAATCCTTCGGAAACTACAGTTCAGACAGATTTAGAGAATGCCACATCAGATATTACTTCAGCAGAGGGAGCTATGCTTGTTGTTGAAGGTACAGACAATACCTCGGCAAACGAAGCGGTGGTAAATGATGCAGAAAAACAGGTTGATAATGATATTGAAGCGGCAGATGTTGCAATTACAGATGCAAATACAGCAAATACTGATGCAAAGAATGCTGAAACATCAATAAATGAAAAGGCAAAAGAAGCAAACGAAAAAGCTTCCGATGTTAATGATAAGTCAAAGGCTGCGCAGGTTTTAGCTGATGAGGCTGCAAAGATCGTAAATGATGCAGATGAGCAGATAAACGGAAAGACTTATGCAGAAGGCGAAGAGCCTGAAGTTGTAGAACCTTCACTTCAGGATAAGTTTGATGCAGGCAAGAATGCAGGCCAGATGCAGACTGCATATAATGAGATATCAGCTGTTGTAACAAAGGCAAGAGAAGATTTTGATGCAAAAGTTGAAGAGTATAACAATGCAAAGAAAAATTATGATGATGCAAAGGAAGAATATGATGTTTTATACGAAAAGTATGTAGCTGCATATGGAGATTCGAAGGCTGAAACTCCTGAGGATGGAACGTATCTTGCAGGTTCTAAGAAAGCTTCAGATGATTATGATACAGCAAAAGGAAAATATGAGGATGCAGTAGGTAAGTTCAATGATGATATGGACTCCTATGATGAAGCAATCGGCAATTTGAATAAGCAGATTGAAACATATAACGGAGCAATAGAATCTGCAAGTAAGTCTGCAGCAGATGCAGCAGAAGATCTTAAAAAGGCAAAAGAAAAGCTTGATAAATTAAAGTCAGCAGCAGATGCAGCATATGCTGAAGTAAATACAGCTCTTACAGCAGGTGCACAGACAATCGAGAAAGCACAGAAGGATCTTAAGGAGAATGCCACAGATGAGAACAAGTTTAATCTGTTTAAGGCATATGTTGAGAATTTCTATATTCCTCAGACAGAAGAAGGAAGTACAGCTGTAGTTAAAGATGCAGCAGAGGAAAAATATGATACAACAAGATGGTCATATTATGAAGTTGCTATCACAGATAAGAATGGTAACAAAACTGTTAAGTATATGAACTACAAGGTTTCCGAAGACGGTACAGTTTCTCTTTACGAGATTCCCGATATTATCGTTAAAGGTAATGAGGCTCTTAACAAAGCTAAGGAAAAGAATGGAGAAACAAATCTTGTTGCAATGTATGTAGGAAGTGAGAAGAATCCTACCATCTACACATTACCTAATAATATGAAGGTTGGAGATACATACGTTGATGCAAACGGAAACAAGATATTAAAATCAGGAGTTGATAACGGATCCGGATACATTTATACATATGTAATAAATGGTGAAGAAACAACTCTTTCTGATGTTCCTGAGGAAGGCTCATTTATAACAGGAGAAGAAGGAGAGAGAGTTCTTACGGAAATTACTGTAGGAGAAGAAGGCGCTCCTGTATATAGCTACGATAAGGAAAATAAGGAAGTTGTTAAGACAGTTACAACAGAGGTTACAACTGTAACATATCACGAAGCAAGCCTTAGCAATAAAGATGAAGAGAAAGAATTTGAAGGTTCCTTTGATACAAAAGATGACGCCGAGGAAGCTATGAAGGCAGCTATCGAAGGTCTTGATGAAAATGACAAGGCAATCGAGGGTGATGTAATTAATGGGACTGTAACATCAAGAACTGTTATGGAAAAGTACACAGAAACCGAGACTTACGAAGAAGAAGTTGAAAAGTCAGAAGATGTTGATGTTGACAGCTATACTGCAAGCGGTGAGTTCGTATCAAGCTTTACAAAGACAATAAAGCTTACGTCTGAAAATATTGGATATACGTGTTTATGGGAAGACTATGATGAAGATATAGAAAAATCACATAAAATAGTTGCTTCGAATATTAACAATCAGTTCAATAGTTATTCGGATGGAAGCATTGTTGATGTTGACGGAAAGAGCTGCCTTGTAATAAGTGCAAGTCTTAGCGACATTTCATATAGTGATCCAGACCCCGTTTTGTTTGAAGGTCACGGACACTTTACAGTTAGTGGTTCTGCAGAAGTAACAGCAACTCTTGCTGAGATTCAGACCGTTACTCTTTCAAAGGATGATACAGTTTTAAATAAAGAACTTACTGAAAAATATGAGTATTATACGAGGGATTGGACAACAGAAGAACCTACATACTTTTTATTCTGGCAAATTGGAACAGAAACGGTTTATCACCACAAAGATAACTTTGCTGAAGCCGTAGCAAAGTATTACGCTGACCAGAAAGGATTGTGTTACAAGGGTGAACTTAAGGGTAGTGGTGATTCATTCTCTTACACATATGTTGCAAAGGAAACAATTTCAGGTGAAAAAAAGAAGGCTGAAGCTTCAAGAGATGCTTCTGTTATGGAACAAAACAATGCTAATGCCAAGATAGCAGCAAAGGATTCTCTTGATAAAAAGACAGAAGGAAAGACTCTGATAGGAGAAATCAATTTCAATAAGGAAACAACGAATGAGTCTGTAAAATATACAGAGAAAGAGACCAGGACCAAAGAAGTTACAAAGGAAAGAGAAAAGACAGTTTGGGATTACAAAGTATCTTACTTTGATTGTGATGAAACTGTAACTGAAAGCAAGAATACTGTCACCAAGAATACTG
>R27__coassemble_2140_pt1 | contig 8022 bp, 17 predicted proteins | sample R27__metabat2_low_PE_046 | metagenome-assembled genome bin R27
CTCAAGTAATTGGTCGCACACGAATATAGGAGGAATTAATAATGGCTAGATCATTAAAGAAGGGCCCATTCGCTGATGCAAGCTTACTTAAGAAAGTAGATGCAATGAATGAGTCAAACAATAAGCAGGTTATCAAGACATGGTCACGTCGTTCCACGATTTTCCCTTCATTTGTAGGACATACAATCGCGGTTCATGACGGAAGAAAGCATGTTCCTGTATATGTTACAGAGGATATGGTTGGTCACAAGTTAGGTGAGTTCGTTGCAACAAGAACCTACAGAGGCCACGGCAAAGATGAAAAGAAGTCAAAGGTTAGGTAAGATAGGATAGTTTGAAAGGAGGTACATCCAAATGGCAAAAGGACATAGATCCCAAATTAAAAGAGAAAGAAATGCGAACAAGGATACCAGACCCTCAGCTAAGCTATCTTATGCAAGAGTATCTGTTCAGAAAGCATGTTTCGTATTAGACGCCATCAGAGGCAAAGATGTTACAACAGCGCTTGGCATCTTGACTTACAATCCCAGATATGCGTCATCATTAGTAAAAAAATTATTAGAATCAGCGATTGCTAATGCCGAGAACAACAACGGTATGAACCGCGAGAACCTCTACGTTGCAGAGTGCTTTGCAAACAAGGGACCCACAATGAAGAGAGTTCAGCCTCGTGCACAGGGTAGAGCTTATCGTATCGAGAAGCGTATGAGCCACATTACAATCGTGCTGGATGAGAAATAAGGAGGAAGAGCATGGGACAGAAAGTTAATCCCCACGGAATGAGAGTCGGTGTTATCAAGGATTGGGATTCCAGATGGTATGCCGAGAAAGACTTCGCAGATTTCTTAGTAGAAGACTATAAAATCAGAGAATTCTTAAAGAAGAAGTTATACAGCGCAGGCATCTCAAAGATTGAGATTGAGCGTGCTTCAGACAGAGTTAAGGTTATTATCTTTACAGCAAAGCCCGGCGTAATCATCGGTAAGGGTGGCGCAGATATCGAAAAGCTTAAAGCAGATCTTTCAAAGCTTACATCAAAGAAGCTTGTAGTTGATATCAAAGAGATTAAAAAGCCCGACAGAGAAGCTCAGCTTGTTGCAGAAAACATTGCTCAGCAGCTTGAAAATCGTGTAAGCTTCAGACGTGCAATGAAGTCAACAATGAGCAGAACACTTAAGGCAGGCGCACAGGGTATCAAGACAGCAGTTTCAGGACGTCTTGGTGGCGCAGATATCGCTCGTACAGAGTTCTACAGCGAGGGAACAATTCCTCTTCAGACACTCAGAGCTGATATTGACTATGGATTTGCAGAGGCAGATACCACATACGGAAAGCTTGGCGTTAAAGTATGGATTTACAAAGGCGAAGTTCTTCCCACAAAAGCAAAAGAAGGGAGTGAGCAGTAATGTTAATGCCAAAGAGAGTAAAGCATCGTAAGCAGTTCCGCGGATCGATGAGAGGTAAGGCACTTAGAGGAAACGTTATTTCGAACGGTGAGTTCGGTCTTGTAGCTCAGGAACCTTGCTGGATTACATCAAACCAGATTGAGGCAGCCCGTGTAGCTATGACACGTTACATCAAGCGTGGTGGTAAGGTTTGGATTAAGATTTTCCCTGACAAGCCCGTTACAGCAAAGCCCGCTGAAACACGTATGGGTTCCGGAAAAGGTGCAGTTGAATATTGGGTAGCAGTTGTTAAGCCCGGCCGTGTAATGTTTGAAATCGCCGGAGTAAGCGAGGAAGTTGCTCGTGAAGCACTTAGACTTGCAATGCACAAGCTTCCCTGCAAGTGTAAGATTGCTGCTAAAGCAGACTTGGAAGGCGGTGTAGCTAATGAAGAGTAATAAATATCTTGAAGACTTAAAGGCTAAGTCAGTAAACGAATTATCAGAAGACCTTGTAGCCGCTAAGAAAGAGCTTTTCAACTTAAGATTCCAGAATGCAACAAATCAGTTGGATAACACGGCTCGTATCAAGGACGTTCGTAAGAACATTGCCCGTATCCAGACAGTTTTGACCGAGAAGGCTAAGGCCTAAAGGTGCTAGGAGGACATGATGGAAGAAAGAAATTTAAGAAAAACACGTACCGGTAAGGTAGTGAGCAATAAAATGGACAAGACCATTGTTGTAGCAGTTGAGGACCATGTAAAGCATCCTCTTTACAAGAAGATTGTAAAAGATACTTACAAGCTTAAGGCTCATGACGAGAACAACGAGTGCAACATTGGAGATACCGTAAAGGTTATGGAAACAAGACCTCTTTCAAAAGATAAGAGATGGAGACTTGTTGAAATCGTTGAAAAGGCTAAATAAGTTTATGCGGAGGTAAAAAGCATGGTACAGCAGGAAACCAGACTTAAAGTTGCTGATAACACCGGCGCAAAAGAAATCCTGTGCATTCGCGTTATGGGCGGATCTACAAGAAGATATGCGAACATCGGTGATGTAATCGTTGCGACTGTTAAAGATGCAACACCCGGCGGTGTTGTTAAAAAAGGTGATGTAGTCAAGGCTGTTGTTGTTCGTAGCGTAAAGGGCGCTCGTCGTAAGGACGGTTCCTATATCCGCTTTGATGAGAATGCAGCAGTTATTATCAAGGACGACAATACACCCAGAGGAACACGTATTTTCGGACCCGTAGCAAGAGAACTTCGTGAGAAGCAGTTCATGAAAATAGTATCTCTCGCTCCGGAAGTACTGTAGGAGGTATGTGATATGTCAATGGCAAAAATCAAAAAGGGTGACACAGTAAAGGTCATCGCAGGAAAAGATGTTGGCGCTGAAGGAAAGGTTCTTTCAGTTGATAAGAAGAACAATAGAGTAGTTGTTGAAGGCGTTAACATGGTTAAAAAGCATGAAAAGCCCTCTATGGCAAATCAGAACGGCGGAATCATTGAGCAGGAAGCTGCAATTGATGTTTCAAACGTTATGTATGTTCATAAGGGAAAACCCACCAGAGTAGGCTTCAAGGTTGAGGGCGACAAGAAGGTTCGCTTCGCAAAATCAACCGGTGAAGTGATTGATTAAGGAGGTGGACGAAATTGAGTAGATATAAAGATTTATACAATGATCAGATCAAGGATGCCATGACCAAGAAGTTCGGTTACAAGAACGTTATGGAAATTCCTAAGCTTGACAAGATCGTACTTAATATGGGTGTAGGCGAAGCTAAGGAAAACGCAAAGCTTTTAGAGGCTGCATGCAAGGATCTTGAGACTATCACAGGTCAGAAGTCAGTTGTAACAAGAGCAAAGAACTCAGTTGCTAACTTCAAAATCAGAGAAGGTATGGCAATCGGCGCAAAGGTTACTCTTCGTGGTGAAAAGATGTATGAGTTCTTAGATCGTCTTGTTAACTTAGCACTTCCCCGAGTTCGTGACTTTAGAGGTGTTAACCCTAACGCATTCGACGGAAGAGGTAACTATGCACTTGGTATCAAGGAACAGCTTATTTTCCCTGAAATCGAGTATGACAAGGTTGATAAGGTAAGAGGTATGGACATTATCTTTGTTACAACCGCTAAGACAGATGAAGAGGCAAGAGAACTGCTTACACAGTTCGGTATGCCGTTTGCAAAGTAAAAGGAGGAAGCATTCATGGCTAAAACGTCAATGAAGGTAAAACAGCAGCGTAAGGCTAAGTTCTCTACACAAGAGTACACACGTTGCAGAATCTGCGGTCGTCCCCATTCAGTTTTAAGAAAGTACGGAATTTGCAGAGTTTGCTTCCGTGAACTGGCATATAAAGGACAGATACCCGGTGTAAAGAAAGCATCTTGGTAAGGTAAGGAGGAAATATACAATGACAACAAGTGATCCTATTGCAGATATGCTCACGAGAATTCGTAACGCAAATACTGCAAAGCACGATACAGTAGATGTTCCTTCATCAAAGATGAAACTTGCAATCGCAGAGATTCTTTTGAAGGAAGGTTACATCAAGAAGTATGATGTAATCGATGAAGGTTCTTTTAAGACAATCAAGATCTCACTTAAGTATGGTGAGGACAAGGATGAGAAAATCATCACAGGCTTAAAGAGAATCAGTAAGCCCGGTCTTAGAGTATATGCCGGCAAAGATGAACTTCCCAGAGTTCTTGGTGGACTTGGTGTTGCTATCATCTCAACAAACAATGGTGTGTTAACTGACAAAGAGGCTCGTAAGGCCGGTGTCGGTGGCGAAGTTCTTTGCTTCGTATGGTAATAGCGTAAGCAAAACAATTTTATAAATATATAGGAGGTACGGGCATGTCACGTATAGGAAAAATGCCAATCGCGATTCCTGCAGGTGTTACTGTAGAAGTTGCAGAAAATAATAAAGTGACTGTAAAAGGTCCCAAAGGTACACTGGAGCGTGTTATGGCTCCCGAGATGGAGATTAAGGTTGAAGGCGCTGAAGTTACAGTAGCACGTCCTAACGATCTTAAGAGAAACAAATCTCTTCATGGTTTGACAAGAACCCTTATTAATAACATGGTTTTAGGTGTTACTAATGGGTACGAGAAGAAACTTGAAGTTAACGGTGTCGGCTACAGAGCAGCCAAGCAGGGTAAGAAGCTTACACTTAACCTCGGATATTCACATCCCGTTGAGATGGAAGATCCCGAAGGTGTTGAAACTGTAGTAGATGGTACAAACTTAATCATCGTTAAGGGCATCGACAAAGAAAAGGTTGGACAATACGCAGCTGAAATCAGAGACAAGAGAAGACCTGAGCCTTACAAGGGTAAAGGTATCAAGTACGCTGATGAGCATATCAGACGTAAAGTCGGTAAGACCGGTAAGAAGTAAAGAAGGAGGGACTAAAGAATGGTTAGCAAAAAATCAAAAGCAGAAGTTCGTATTAAGAAACACAACAGAATGCGTAACCGTTTCAGCGGCACAGCTGAGAGACCTCGTCTTTGCGTATTCCGTAGCAATAATCATATGTATGCGCAGATCATTGATGATGACGCACAGAACACACTTGTTGCTGCATCAACACTTGAGAAGGATATCAAGGCTGAACTTGAGAAGACAAACAATGTTGAAGCTGCAGCATATTTAGGAACAGTTATTGCAAAACGTGCCTTAGAAAAAGGTATCAAGACGGTTGTCTTTGACAGAGGCGGCTTTATATATCAGGGCAAGGTTTCAGCATTAGCAGATGCAGCCAGAGAAGCCGGCTTGAAATTCTAGGAAGGAGAGACACATGAAACGTCAAATTATTGATCCTAACAGTTTGGAATTAACTGATAAGGTAGTTACAATTAAGCGTGTAACAAAGGTTGTTAAGGGTGGACGTAACATGCGCTTTTCCGCACTTGTAGTTGTTGGTGATGGAAATGGTCATGTTGGTGCCGGACTTGGAAAGGCAGCTGAAATCCCTGAAGCAATTCGTAAAGGTAAAGAGGATGCTATGAAAAACTTAATCACAGTTCCTCTTGATGAGAATAAGAGTATCACACATGATTTTATCGGTAAGTTTGGTGGAGCTAATGTTCTTATTAAGCGTGCTCCCGAAGGTACCGGTATCATCGCAGGCGGTCCTGCCAGAAACGTATGTGAGATGGCCGGAATCAAGAACATCCGTACAAAGTCACTTGGCTCAAATAACAAGCAGAACGTTGTTCTTGCAACAATCGAAGCTTTAAAGTCTCTTAAGACTCCTGAAGATGTTGCACGCCTTCGCGGAAAATCAGTTGATGAGATTGTAGGCTAAGGAGGATTTTAAAATGGCAGATAAGAAGATTAAAGTTACCTTAGTTAAATCACCCATCGGAGCTATTCCTAAGCACAAAGCAACAATCGCTGCTCTTGGACTTAAGAAGATGTGGAGCACAAACGAACTTCCCGATAACGATGCGGTTAGAGGAATGTGCAAGCAGGTTTGTCATTTAGTTAAGGTTGAAGAATTATAATAAATAATAGAAGGAGGTGTCACCATGGAATTATCCAATTTACAGCCCGCAGAAGGCTCAAAGCACAGCGATAATTTTAGAAGAGGTCGTGGACACGGTTCAGGAAACGGTAAGACTGCCGGTAAGGGACATAAGGGTCAGAAGGCTCGTTCAGGAGCTCCCAGAATCGGTTTCGAAGGTGGACAGATGCCGTTATATAGAAGACTCCCTAAGAGAGGCTTCAAGAACAGAAACACTTTGGAAATTGTTGCAATCAATATGTCAGCCCTTGAAGTATTCGAGGATGGCGCAACAGTTACTATTGATGCTATGAAGGAAGTTGGCATCATCAAGAATGCAAAAGATGGTGTTAAAATCCTTGGAAACGGAGAACTTACCAAGAAGCTTACAGTGCAGGCCAACGCTTTTTCGGCTTCTGCAAAGGAAAAGATTGAGTCGCTTGGTGGAAAAGCTGAGGTGATCTAATGCTGGAAACGGTTAAAAACGCCTTTAAGATTAAGGACATCAGAAAGAAGCTTTTATATACTCTTCTTATGCTTGTTGTAATCAGATTAGGCTGTGAACTCCCTGTTCCCGGTGTTGACAGAAGTTATTTTGCAAACTGGTTCTCTCAGCAGACAGGAGATGCATTTAGCTTTATGGATGCATTTACAGGCGGTTCGTTCCTTAACATGTCGGTGTTTGCACTTAATATTACACCGTACATTACTTCATCAATTATTATGCAGCTTCTTACAATAGCTATTCCTAAGCTTGAAGAGATGCAGCGTGAAGGTGAAGACGGCAGAAAGAAAATTGCATCAATCACACGTTACGTAACAGTAGGTCTTGCTCTTATTGAGTCATCTGCAATGGCAATCGGTTTTGGCCGTCAGGGACTGTTGGAAGATTTCAACGCACTTAACGTTATCATGGTAATTACAGCTCTTACAGCAGGTAGTGCATTCCTTATGTGGATTGGTGAGCAAATTACCGAGAATGGTGTAGGAAACGGTATTTCTATCGTTCTTACCATTAACATTATTTCAAGAATACCTGAAGATCTTAAATCTTTGTGGAATCAGTTCGTTACACCGCAGTTTGATGCACACAAGTATGGTGCAGGAACAATTGCAATTGTACTTATTGCGGCTGTAATCGTTATTACGGTTATTCTTACAATCATCCTTAACGGAGCAGAGAGAAGGATTCCCGTACAGTATGCCAAGAAGGTTCAGGGTCGTAAGATGGTAGGAGGCCAGTCCTCTCATATTCCTTTAAAGGTTAATACAGGTGGCGTTATTCCTATTATCTTTGCATCAAGTTTGATGCAGCTTCCTATAGTAATTACCTCGTTCTTTGCAAATAGCGGTACTGCAACAGGATGGCAGAAGTTCCTTGCTTTCCTTAATTCAGGAAACTGGTTCAAGACAGGAAACTGGGTATATACATGGGGCGCAGTTTTATATGTAGTACTCGTTGTGTTCTTCGCATATTTCTATACATCGATTACATTTAATCCTATGGAAGTTGCAGAGAACATGAAGAAGTCGGGCGGATTCATTCCGGGAACACGTCCCGGTAAGCCGACGCAGGATTACCTTAACAAGGTTCTCAATTATATCGTATTTATCGGTGCTGTAGGTCTTATCATTGTTGCACTTATTCCTATATTCTTTAACGGAGTATTCGGTGCAAGCGTATCATTTGGTGGAACAAGCCTTATCATCATCGTAGGCGTTATTCTTGAGACGATCAAACAGATTGAATCACAGATGCTTGTAAGAAATTACAAAGGTTTCTTAAACGATTAGTATTAATATGATGGGAAAGACAAGGCTTTATTGTGCCTTGTCTTGACCCATGTTTGGAGAAAAAAATGAAGATTATTATGCTTGGCGCACCCGGCGCAGGAAAAGGCACACAGGCAAAGATGATTGCCGCAAAATATTCAATTCCTCATATCTCAACAGGAGATATTTTCCGTGCCAATATCAAAGAAGGAACAGATCTTGGTAAGGAAGCAAAGAAGTATATGGACAACGGACAGCTTGTTCCCGATGAGCTTACCGTAAGAATTCTGCTCGACAGAGTAGCAAAAGATGACTGTAAGAACGGATACGTACTTGACGGATTCCCCCGTAC
>R27__coassemble_2157_pt1 | contig 7979 bp, 6 predicted proteins | sample R27__metabat2_low_PE_046 | metagenome-assembled genome bin R27
GTTTTTGATGTACTCCAATGTTTCATTCAATCTGTTCTCGTTAGTCGGCCGCATTACCAAATCCTCCTTAATAGAACATAGCGTTCGAATATCGTACTGAAAAATTACACCTGTTCTATTTGACAAGTCAAGAGCTATTTTTCGTTTTGTGACGCATAATGGAGCAGATGCAGAAGTTTAAAGGAAACTTCCTTATATAAGCATTTCCGTTGGATATCGACAAGTGAAGAATACTTTGCTTACTAAGTGGTTTTTATTTATAATCAAATTTAAGAAAACCACGTATAAGCAATTGATTTGTAGCCTCGGATTGAGAAACATATTATCTACTGCTTTATTAAATTCTTGGGATTTAGATGTTGAAGGAGAAATACACCCATGGTTTTTCGCTTAGGTGAATTGTTCTGTGGCCCTGGTGGCCTTGCATATGGTGCCTTAAATGCGACGATTGAGGATCCGAATTATTCTATTGTTCATGCTTGGGCAAATGACTATGATGAATCGACTTGCAAGACTTATATCCGTAACATCTGCCCAAAAGAGCCAGAAAGCGTTGTTTGTGAAGATGTTCACGAACTTGACTTGAATACTCTTGGCCCAATTGATGCACTTGCATTTGGGTTCCCTTGCAATGATTTTTCAGTCGTTGGCGAGCAACTCGGTTTTAAGGGCAAGTTTGGACCTTTGTATACATATGGTATTAAGGCATTAAATCTTTTTAGGCCTCAGTGGTTTCTTGCTGAGAATGTTGGAGGATTGCAAAGCGCGAACGAAGGAAATGCTTTTAGCAAAATTCTTTCAGACATGAAGAGTTCCGGCTATCGTATCTATCCAAACTTGTATAAATTTGAAGAATACGGGATTCCTCAGGCAAGACATCGAGTCATAATTATCGGCATTAGGAACGATTTACCATATGAATTTAGGATTCCCGCTCCGACAAATCAGATAGTAACCTGCAAAGAGGCAATCGAAAACCCACCTATTCCAAATAACGCATATAACAATGAGAAAACGAAACAATCTCAACAAGTCGTTGAACGCTTGTCATATATTAAACCTGGAGAGAATGCATTTACTGCAAACATTCCTGAAGAGCTTCAGCTAAAAGTTCGTGGAGCAAAAATCAGTCAGATTTACAAACGTCTTGATCCAAACAAACCTGCGTATACCGTTACCGGGTCCGGCGGTGGCGGCACTCATATTTACCATTGGGAAGAGCCTCGTGCACTAACCAACAGAGAACGTGCGCGGCTTCAAACATTCCCTGATTCCTTTGTATTTGAAGGTTCAAAGGAGCAAGTTAGAAAGCAAATAGGAATGGCTGTTCCCGCGATGGGAGCAAAAATCATTTTTGAAGCAGTACTGAAAACCTTTGCTGGCATTCCATATAATTCTGTTGACGCCAACCTGTCAGATGAAACATAAGGAGAGTAGTTATGGCCCAAGATTATTGGTTTGTTACCCGCCCCAAAAGAAAACTGGATGCTATCCCAGAAGAACTGGCGGCATTTGTTGCAGTAGCATTGAATCAAAAGTGGAGAGGTAACAGAGCTCTTCATCTTGCTTTTGAAGAGGAGCTTGAACATACGGGGACAAAACGTATTGGCGAAAGAAGAGATGGGGCCGGATCCGGAGGTCGTACTCATGCTGCCATGCTTTATAGCCTTGGACTGTGGTTTGAAAAAGAACAGAGAGTTTACTTGACACTTGCCGGCGAAGCAATTCTTGCCGGGAAACCATTGATCCCTATTCTTAAAAAACAGGTTATCCGCTTTCAATACCCTTCAGCTTATTCTGAATCTGCAAAAGTCACACCTCGATTTCGAGTACGCCCTTTTCTCTTCCTTTTGCGTCTTCTTTCCGATAGTAGGATCGGAGTTCTTCGACAAGAAGAAATTGCATACATCGTATTAATAGAGGCCGAAAAAGAGACAGATTCTTGTTATGAATATGTTGTGAAACGGATTCTTCAATATCGAGAATCCGGACCGGCAATGCTTTCCGATGAGTATTTTCTTTCTCATCAAGCTTCAAGCGACAACCTTATGGATGTTGCAAATACGATGATGAATTGGCTTGATTATACACAGCTTGTTTATCGTGATATTAAAACTATCGGCATTCTGGAAGAAAAGACGTCTGAAGTGGCTCAAATTCTATCCTCGAATCTGCCATTTATACCATACCCATGCGATTCTGATATATTTCAAAGAAAATACGGAGTGGATCCTTGGCACCAAAAGGATACCAGAAATCTTTTGAACACCTTAACAATATCAAGCGCATCAATTGACAGAAGTCGTATTCTTCGCTCTTTCTTTAATTATTCTTCCCTGCAACCGGTAATCAATATTACAGGAGAGATTGTCGATATAATCAGTCAAGATGCTGGAACTAATTATCGCTTTACAGAAGATGTTCTAACTTCGACTTATCCCAACGGGGCATTAAGTGGTTACTTGATCAATTATCGGAATATGGCCTTTAAAGGAAAGGATGAAGCAATAGACTTTGAAAAAGCAACGGCAAATCTGTTCAGAGACGTGTTTGGATATGACGCCAGACATTTAGGACAGTTGGGTGCGGTCTCATCGCCCGATGTACTTCTGATATCTGACAATGATGGATACCAGGCAATTATTGACAATAAAGCTTATGCACAATACAGCATTTCCGGAGATCACCATAACCGAATGGTTTACAACTACATTAAGGGAATAAAAAATTACAGTGACAGTAATTATCCCATTGGTTTTTTTACATATATTTGCGGCGGTTTGGCAAACGGAATTGATCAACAAATAAAAAAAGAAGTAGCGTCCTCTGGTACACATGGATCTGCAATTACTGTATCAAATCTCATTTCAATGATAGATAAGCAGGCTACAAGTCCTTATTCCCACTTGGAACTTCGCCGCGTTTTTGGCATTGATCGACAAGTGCATCTATCCGATATATAAATTCAAATCAGATATTGAACAGCTAAACAGAGAGGAAAAGGAAAGCAAAGTACTCTTTGTTTTTTTATTGCCAAAGCTTAGAACAATCATAAATAATAAAAAATACAGATAACATTTTATATATATAACAAATATTTGACAAATAATTAGTGACAGGATATTCTGGGAATATAACATACGGAGGATATTTGCATGGAACAGGAATCAAAGAGAGAAAGATTTGTTAGACTCGCTGAAGCGCGGACAAACAAAATAATTGACATGTTGCAACTATTGGGGAACTGTTCAAATACAAGTGCATATGATTACACGGAAAAGGACGTGGAAAAGATTTTTTCTGCAATTGAAGTAGCGACAAAAGAAGCGAAGAAGAAGTTCAGCAGAATTGATACGTCCAAGAATAGCAGATTTACCCTAGAATAATTCGATTTTGGAGAGGAGGCAAGCTGCATGGCTGATAACATTAGAACTACCACAATGGTACAAAACTATAAAAAATCTGTTGATTGGATCATCAAAAACTACACCGATGCAGGAGTATCTTTTCCAAACGGTTTTCAGAAAGATGCTATCCAAAATGCTACCGGGGCAAGGGGGTTTAATAAGTTCTCAAATTGGAAATGTGACATCTCCTATGTTGAGAATGGGCACGGAAAGTTTATCGTTGTTGAAGATTTCGGGACTGTTGGACTGACTGGAAAGAATTATTCTCAGAACGATATACAAAGAATAACTAATGTCGAAGGGAAAAAGCTTGGGGCTGAAGAAAGGCTGGCCAGGTTTTCTTCAGCGTTTAATTCCGGTGATAATAGTACGGGAGCAGGATTGTTTGGTGCTGGAAAGAGCGTGTACGCTGTAGCCTCTGAAGATTATACATATTATTTTGACTCCACAAGAAAAGATAAGGATGTTCCATATGTCGCTGGATTTAATAAGGCAGGAACAGTACCTGAAATGGCGTATGAGGGCGCTGATGCGGAGGAGATGATCCGCAGTAATACTGGACTTGAGCCAAAGAAAACTACTGGAACAAGAATTATTATTACTAATCCAAAGAAAGAGTTGGTAGATTCTATTTTTGATGGATCACTAGAGGACTATATTGTTGAGTCATGGTGGCGAATTATCGACCGATTTGATAATACATCTTCAATTTCGGTAAATGGGGAAAAAGTTGCACTTCCTGAAAAGATAAAAGAAGCCAAGAAATCATTTGAATTTTCCGGACGGGAAAAATACCTAGATGGGTATTTTGTGAAAAATTTCGGCTTTTTTCTGTTTGATGAAGAAAGTCTCTGGCAGGATGTTTCCTACTACAGAAAGGGCATGAAGATTGGAGAGGTAGATCTTCATGATATCCCGGAAAGACTGAGAGGGAAATATTGGGGTTATATTGAAGTGGATGAAGAGTGGGAAAATCAATTGGCCGAAATTGAGAATTCAATCCATTTTGGCGTTGCAAAATATATGAAGAGATGCAACCAGTATCAGAACTTGAAAAATTACTGCAATGAAAAAATCCGGGCTAATCTGATTGAGTGGGGTTACATAAAGGATAAGGAATATGAAGACAAAAAAATGCAAGAGGCGCTAAACAAGATAGCAGAAAACCTTCAAGACATTTTTGACAAGTTGGGTTTTGAAGATCTCGGAAGAGGACCGTCAAAGTCGAAATATGACGTACGCTGGCAAGGTATCGAATATCCTGTTGAGGGATCTGAACGGGTTACAACCGGTGACGAGATAAAGTTTTCCTTTATTATTAACAACAGGTTCCTTACGGATAAAACTTTTGAATATCGTCTTTATGTAGTAAACCAGTCATCTGGCAGGGTTGTCAAACAGATGGAGCTGGAAAAGGTCAAGGTTGTTTCGGGTAGCCGTTTCAAGAAAGATTTCTGCCATAGAGTAAACAGGGAAAATTCTGATCAGTTTGAAGAAAATAGAATAGTCTTGTCTGTAAAAACGGCGGGGAGCAAAGAAACAAGAAGAGAACTTCCGTTTTTCTATGATATTGATAGGCAGGACAGATCAAGGGAATTTGTAAGCCTTGTTTTGCACAGTTGTGAGTTTCCCAGAGAAGGAAGTCGCCGGGTCAACTTTGGAGAGACACTGAAAAATGTATCCTACAGAGTTGAAAACAAACGAAATCATGGCCTTAAATTCAGGCTGTCTGTCAGCGTGCATGATATGGGAAATGGTGCGACAAAACTGAGGGACATATATACTGTATCGGATTCAATTGAACCGTTTGAAGAAAAGGTTATATCCTTGCCCAGGGACATCGTGTTTGAAGAGGATTACTACGGGCAGTATCTGGACGCGGGTGTACTTGAGCTGAGAGGGAGGCTTATTGCGGAAGAAGACGTTGGAGAGTTTGAGAAAGGGGATAGAATTACATACTACAATTACAAGCTTTTCCTTAATCAGGACGAAAAGAACGGCAAAAAAGATGCGTTTGAAGTAAAAGGCAGAGATGAGCCAGAAAAATGTGAAAGGTCTTGGATAGAAGGCCGGAAAATCATGATCAATTTTGCACACCCTGCATATCTAAAACTGGCTGATTACGGCGATTTGCAGCTGAGTTATATTGAGGAACAGATGATGAAGCAGTATGTGCTACTGTATCTTAAATCGGGCAAAGTTGACGGTTTTGCATATGAGGGACGACCGTTTTCGGACTTGGAATCTCAAGATGCAGTTGATGCCGTAATGCATAAAATAGAGGACACATATAAAAGGGTCCTGGAGGAGAAGTAACGGATTATGGGACATGTTGTAAGTATTGTAAATGGAACAATTGAATATGAAGGAATGCTTTCATCCAGAGAGAAAGCTTCCATAGATGAAATAATTGAGGCCCTCCAGAGTGAAATACCTTCAGTAGAATCAGAGTTAAAGCAACAATATGGTGATTCATGTCAATATAAATATTATCTTGGAAAAGTTTTGGGATTGTTGCTTCAAAAGTTCGGTATTCCGTACAAGGAGCGTCGCAAATTCTGGGATGAGATTAAGTATCTTGCTTCGGAAGAAAAGCGAGCCAGAGACGAGGGAACAAATTCAGTAAGAAGGAGCTTTTACGAGCAATGTTATGTGCTGTCTCAATTTGAAAAGGAAACGGTCGACAAATTGTCCTGGAGACAGTGGGAGAATCTTCTTGATAGGAAAGATGTGGGAGAAGATGATAGACTCTTTTCATGGATCAAAAACTATAAAGGAAAAATAAAAGAGAACGAATGGAGAGAATTCCATAAAGCCCTTCATCAATACCTGAAGAAAAAAGATACTTCCGTATTTTCGGATGCTGAGATTTTTGAAATTTACGATTCAATAATGGTTGCTTGTAAGGTTTGGTTAAAAAAGTTAGCTGCCTTCTCGAAAGAGCATCCAAAATCACAGAAAATTGCTAATAAAACGGAATGGTCTAGAAAGTACTATGCAGAGTGCTTTCAAGAAAAGAAAGCCAGAAAGCAGGGCGCTCTTGCTGAAAAATTATGTGCTGAAGTATTTGAAAAGTTGATGTTGAGCGACTTCAAAACACACTAGAAAAAAGTGTAATTACTCCAGTATCAACAAATGTTCTAGCATAGAATACTTTTACGACAGTAATTATTGCTCAACTTTATGAGAATAATTGCTCAAAATGCTTCGATTTATAGATCCTGGTATGGCTCTTGCCAGGATCAATCTATCATATAAGTCTTTTAGGTCTTCAATGGAAATGTATTGCAAACAAACGTAATCGTTCAAGAATGTAGGACGTTCTAATTGCTCAACTACTTTGCCCATTCTTTCATTTTGAGCGACAATATAACAGGAAATTGAATCATACGGAATTGAGTATGCTAAATCAGACATCCGAAGAATTCCTGAATAAATTGATGTTGAACATTCAACCTCAAAAGCACATACAATCTTCCTTTTTTCAACCCAAATTATGTCAATGAGAGATGCTCGTTTGTACGCCTTATCATCAAGCCCAGTTTTTGGTAAGGAAGCAATACACTCTTCGCTTAATGGCGCACCATGGTACATAGTGCTTGCATCATTTCGCGCAATGAACACATCACAACCCGTGAGCTTTCCAATTTGAATTAGAAGCCATTGCGCTTCAGTATGAAGTCGCTCTTCGTGTTCTGTTATTTCAATTATTTCAGTATCCGGCGTTAAGGCTTCTGGTAGTTTTACTTTCTCTATTGGTTTTGTGTTGGACGATATGCTATCCGGAAAGAAGTCCGTCTCAACCGCGTGCCCATTTAAAACTGAGATTGTTTGTTTGATAAGAATGAGATATTCAGAAGGAACGGCGGCTTCCCCATGAATTTCATATTCAATTACAGCCTTGGCAAAGCATGCAAATTCATTTGCATCTAAATTTCCTGCAACGGCATCTATTTTCGCTTTTAAATCTTTGTACTGTTTAGGCTTGTTCCCGGTTTTCCAACCGACTTTTCCATTATCAAACACACAGTCAAATCCATCTTGACGGTTGGATAAGGCGTTAAGTGACTTCGCAAGTCCTAACCTTACTAATTCCTTATAAAACGACGATCGACTTGCATAGCCGAGGTTCTCTTTTGCAAACAAATAATTGCCTTTTTCGGAGCCTGCGAACTTGGCCATCCCATATGCGATAATATTAAGTGCATCAGCGTGCGGGGCTTTTTTACCCATTTTTTCGGCCGCCTTTATAAAAGTGTTAAGTAAATTTTATTACAAAGAGTTCTATTTTACAATTGCTCGTGGGGATCCAACAAAATGAGATGTACATTTTCTCCAAATTAAAAGTTAACATTTAATAGTTTTTTTTATAAATTGTTTGGGCATAATCCAAACGATTACCACACAATCCAAACGATTACTTTGACCGCTTTTTGATCAAAAAACGCAAAAAATCATCTTGGAAAGCGACTCCGGGACGATTTCTTTTTCCTGGGAACGCCGCAAAAGCCCACGGATTCAGGGCTTTTCAGCATAAAAAAAGAACCATGAAATTATGTCTATTTCATAGTT
>R27__coassemble_2184_pt1 | contig 7912 bp, 5 predicted proteins | sample R27__metabat2_low_PE_046 | metagenome-assembled genome bin R27
GGGCTCGTCCCCTGACTCATAATATGGACTTCTGATTTTTCCTTCGGAGCAAGGCCCGCACAGTTTCTAAGCAAATCCATATCTCCGCTTTCGGAGCCAAAACACAAAAAGTCCACGCACCCTATGCAGTCAAGAAGCGTTATGCCTCCATAAGCAAAGTAGTCCGCGGACGCAGTTGCATATATTGCGGGAAGTTCAAGGCACAAATCGGCACCACCGTTTAATGCCATGGCGCACCTTGAATATTTATCTATAATAGCGGGGGTTCCTCTTTGTACAAAATCACCCGAAATAAGGGCTATAACATAGTCTGCCCCGGTAATGCTTCGGGCATTTTTAAACAGATACTCATGCCCTAACGTAAATGGATTCAGTTCACAAATAACACCGCATACCTTCATCCGCCGTTTCTTCCCCAAAATGTATAAAATTTAATTCTTAAAACTATGAATAGGAGCAGGAATACGTCCCGCGCGACTAATAAATTCCTCACAGGAAAATTTGTTTACGGGCATAATCGGAGCATAGCCGAATAAGCCGCCATATTCAACAACATCCCCCACATCTTTTCCTATGGTCGGACATACACGCACAGCGGTTGTCTTCTGGTTAACCATTCCGATTGCCATTTCATCTGCGATAATGCCGGAAATCGATGACGCCGGCGTATCGCCCGGAATTGCTATCATATCAAGACCCACCGAGCATACACATGTCATTGCCTCAAGCTTTTCCAAGCTAAGCGCACCCGCCTTTACCGCATCTATCATTCCCTGATCTTCCGAAACGGGAATAAACGCTCCGCTAAGGCCGCCAACGTATGATGATGCCATTACACCGCCTTTTTTAACCTGATCATTAAGAAGTGCAAGGGCTGCCGTTGTTCCCGGTGCTCCCGCATATTCAAGTCCCATTTCACATAAAATATCAGCAACGGAATCACCGATTGCCGGTGTAGGTGCAAGAGACAAATCAACTATTCCGAAAGGTATATTAAGGCGTTTTGATGCTTCCTTTGCAACAAGCTGTCCCACACGTGTGACTTTAAACGCAGTTTTCTTAATTGTCTCGCAGAGAACTTCAAAGCTCTCGCCTTTTGTTTTTGCCACTGCCCTTTTTACAACACCCGGGCCGCTGACACCTACGTTAATTACGGCATCACCTTCCGTAACTCCGTGGAAAGCTCCCGCCATAAACGGGTTATCATCCGGCGCATTGCAGAAAATCACGAGCTTTGTAGGGCCGAGTTCCGACTTCTCTGCCGTCTCTTTAACTATCTGCCCCATAAGTCTTACGGCATCCATATCAATTCCGGTTTTGGTAGAGCCCACATTTACGGAACTGCATATTCTCTCGGTTACCGCAAGAGCCTCGGGAATTGACTTTATAAGATTCTTGTCGGAAGTTGTCATTCCCTTTGATACAAGAGCGGAATATCCGCCAAGAAGATTGACGCCGACTTTCTTTGCTGCCTCATCCAAGGTCTTTGCGATTTTCACATAATCTTCAGGACATTTGCAGGCGTTTGCGCCGACCATGGCGATAGGAGTAACAGAAATTCTCTTATTCACGATGGGAATACCGAATTCAAGCTCTATGTCTTTTCCGGTCTTAACAAGGTCTTTAGCCGTGGTAGTTATCTTGTTGTAGATATTCTCACAAAGCTTATCCAAATCATCGGATACACAATCAAGAAGGCTGATTCCCAAGGTGATTGTTCTCACATCAAGATTCTGCTTCTCAATCATTTTATTTGTTTCATTTACTTCAAATATGTTAATCATATCGGGCTCCTATATTCTGTGCATGGATTCAAAGATTTCTTCACGTTGACAATGGATTGTAACGCCGATTTCTTCCCCGATTTGAACCAGTTCCTGTGAAATATCGTTAAAAGGCTTTGCGGAATCGTTCATATCCACAATCATCATCATGTTAAAATATCCCGTTACAATTGTCTGCGAAATATCAAGAATATTAATTCTGTTATTCGCAAGGTACGTACATACTTTTGCTATGATTCCGACGGTATCCTTGCCCACTACGGTAATAATTGATTTTTTCATAATAAAATCCTCCAAACATTATTCGGTATCTGTCAAAAGGCGTTTACACTGCAATCAGCTCCGATATTTCGCCTCTTTTTGCAACTCTTATTTCAAAATCATTCGGTTTATACTCACAATCATCCATAAGGATTTCAAGTCGTACGGCTTCATAAGCGAGTTCCGCAAGATTGTTCTCCTGGCTCAAATGCCCGAGATAAACAGTTTTCATATTATCATGAAGCAGTCTGCACAACAGCCGGCCACAGCTTTCATTCGAAAGATGACCTTTGTCACCTAATATTCTCTGCTTTAGGTAGTAGGGATATTTCCCAACCTGAAGCATATTCACATCATGATTGGCTTCTATGAGTAGAGCATTAACTCCGAAGAATTCTTTTATAGTCCTCTCATCATACGTCCCAAGGTCCGTGCATACTCCCACGGAACTGCCGGATGACCCGATTCTGTACGCCACGGGTTCATTGGCATCGTGTGAAACCTTTATCGGCTTTACAATCAAATCTTCAATGGCAAATTCTTCCTGCGCTTTTATTACATTGATAAGGCCTCTGTCGATTTTGCCTACACTCTTCCCGCTTAACACACCTTCAAAGGTACCCTTGGTGGCATACATGGGAATTTCGTACTTTCGCGACAGCATACCGATTGATGCGACATGATCCGAGTGCTCGTGTGTAATCAGTATGGCATCAAGATCTCTTGTACACAGCCCTATTTTGTTCAGTCCCTCTTCAATTCTTTTGCCGCTGATTCCCGCGTCAATAAGAACATGGGTATTATCATTTCCCACGTAAATGCAGTTCCCGCTGCTCCCGCTTGCTATACTGCATATTTCCATATTATTCTACTCCCATCTTATCTCAAGCTTATCCCCTTCAAATAAACTCTCCGAAAATTCTGCCTTTCGTCCGTTGATATTCGTCACAATACCCTTCCCTTCCGGGCGCTTTTTTAGGTCAAAATCAATAAAATCAAATACATCCACAAATACGTAATTGGGCTTTCCCTGCAAAAGTACGGCGCCGCCGTTTACATACACCGTAACAGGTTTAAGGTTGGCACGTTCTTCTTCCTTCTTGGCCTCTTCCTTCTGTCTCTTGTATTCAACATATTCTTCATCCAGAGTTCCGTCATCGGCGTACTTCTCGTTTTCTTTTTCAGCCTCTGCCACAGCGGCTTCATATTCGCTTTGAGGCTTACTCTTCGAAACTGCCGATGCCTTGGCACTTTCCTCCTCTTCTGCCGATACATCGGAAAGCGACAGCTCCTCCATGGTCCATATTACCGAGAAATTATCATACACAAGAGTATCCTTATCGGCAAGCTTATTGTTAACATAGATGTTCATGTCGGGATTTAATATAACATCCATAAATTCAACAATCTGCTGTACACTGTAATACGGTCTCATAACAATAACATCATCGTTTTGTATCTCGTAATACTCACTCTGAAGTTCGCCGTTTACTTCGGCAAATTTGGGAAGTTCAACCCTTCTGTCATTTACAATAACAGATATCTTTCCGCCATATTCATCAAGCGATGCAATTGTTGCGCTTGCAGGCTTACCGTATGTTGACTCGGTGGCCGTGATTTTATCTCCCGCTATTATCGAAGTAGTAAGATTAACCTCCGTACCGTTCAGCAAAATCACGGCAGGCTCGCCAACCTGGCCTCTTACCATATGCTGCTTGCCGTTAACTGTAAAGTTAAGCTCCCTGCCTCGTTTAGGGAACAGACCCTCATTAGGGAAGCCCGCCTGAACAGCTGCATCCGCAACAGACAAATGTCCGTTATCATAGAGTTTAATTCTCTTTTCGTTAAAGCTTACAAAAATGAAATTGTTCTTCTGTTCGTAGAAATTAAGGCAGATACCGATAGGTGTAACATACGCGGAATCCTTCTTCGCACCGGTAAACTGATAATCCACTTCCTTAAGTACTTCTTCACCTCTAAGTGCCACACGCTCTGCCATAATACCCATTTCTTTGGCAAGCGCTTCCGTAAATCCGGGAACTTTTCCGCCTCCGCCTACTACAAACACAGCGGATACAGGCTTATCGGCATTAAGCTCCTTAATCTTGTCAGACACATCCTTGGCAATTTCGTTTACCACAGGCTCCACAATTTTCAATATATCCTGAGGCTCGGCCTTCTGAGCTATACCCATAATATCGTTGAATTTGACTGTTGTCTTCTTGGAAGCTTCCTGCTTTACATGCTCAGCTTCGTTAAAATCAAGAAGGTACGCTTTGGCTATTGCCTCCGTCAGTTCATCTCCTGCCTTGGGAATCATTCCGTAGGCAACGATACTTCCCTCTTTTGTAATTGAAATATCACTTGTTCCCGCGCCCACATCCACAAGAGCTATATTAAGCATTCTGTACATAACGGGGATAGCTGCCGTCATAGCAGCGATAGGCTCCAAGGTAAGATTTGCCACCTCAAGGCCTGCTGCCTCAACAGCTTTATACAATCCATCAACAACTTCATCGGGAAGAAATGTTGCAATGAGGTCAACCGCAATCTTTCTGGCCTTATGCCTTTCAAGCGTTGAGATAGGATAGTCATTCATGTAATACTTAACAACCGTATATCCAACGCAGTAGAACTTAATGTCAAGATTATTGATAGCCTGAAAATCTTCATACGCCTGCTCAACACCCAGCATTTCAAGAGTATATATGTGTTCCGAATCCACAGTTGTGTCCTCGGGAAATTCCATGGATGCGGATGTATTAATCGTTCTGAGCACACGACCTGCCGCCGCTATACATACTTCGTTAAGCTCCTTGCCGATGATTTTCTCAAGTTCTTCCTTAACTTCTCTAATAGTTCTTCCAACTCGTTCTATATCATGAATCTGACCGTCGAGCATAGACCTGGTATCATGCTGTCTCTCCGTTTGCGCCACAACATGAAATGTCTCATCTGTTCTGTAACCGACAGTTCCGACTACACTTCTTGTTCCGATATCAAGACCGAACACAAGCTGTCCGGGATTCTTCTTGTGCTTAACAACTGTCCTCTTTTCTGTTACCTTCTTCTCTGTCACTTTGAATTACCTCTTCCCAAATTTCAAACTGTCAAATATATACCACATTATCTATTATTACAAATCATCTTTACGGCGCCCTTCCGTCTTACTTGCCGGACAGCACCGACTTTAACTGTTCTTTCGTATCAACAATATCCCCCGAATTATCAATAACGACTTTGCAGTACTGTCTGAAAACCTCCTCAGAGGACTGACTTTTCATAATCTCATCAATCTTCTCATCCGAGTACCCTCTTGATTTCTTAAGGCGATCTCTTCGCACCTCTTCTTGTGCAAAAATGTACCACATCTCGTCCACAATCACATCGTAGTGATCCTCTATAAGAAGCGCCGCCTCAATAAAAAAATGTGAAACCTTTCCCTCTTGTTTGGCACTCTCAATCAGTTCCAAAATTCTTTTCTTTACCGCGGGGTGAACAATTGCATTTACCGCTTCCAGCTTTTCTTTTCCGCCTTCGGCAAAAATCACACCGGCCATTTTCTTTGAATCTATTTCTCCGTCATCACCGAGAATATCCGTTCCCAAAAGGTCGATTAACGGCTTATAGCAGACTTCACCTTTCTTCTCAAGGCTCTTTGCAAGATCATCGGCCAATATAATGACGCAATCCGTCATCTCTTTTATATTCTTAAGAACTTCTGATTTTCCGGCGCCAACGCCGCCTGTAATTCCTATTACTTTCATAACATTTTACTCGCAAAATACTACTGACGCGTATCGATATATTACAGTATAAATCAATTAATTATGCTCACTTAGCTTCGTACCGACTCACTTAGCTTCGTACCAGGTATCGGCAATACTTAAAGACACCGGCATCGGTACTTTAAGCTCTGCGGCCTTTTCCATTTCTTCCTTCAATACAAGCTGAACCTTTTCCATTTCTTCTATTGGCGTTTCAACCATCAGTTCATCATGAACCTGTAATATTATTCTTGCTTTAAGTTCCTCCTTTGCAAGTCTTTTTCTTACACGAATCATGGCTATTTTCATAATGTCCGCTGCCATTCCCTGAATAGGCGCATTCATGGCAACTCTTTCGCCGAAGCTTCTTTGCATGAAATTAGAACTTGTAAGTTCCGGAACAGGTCTTCTGCGACCGTAGGCAGTTACAACATATCCTTTTTCTTTTGCAGACTCTACACCTTCGTCAAGATACTTCTTAACGCCCGGGAAAGTCTCAAAGTAGTTCTCAATAAATTCCTTTGCTTCCTTTCTGGAAATATTAAGATCTTCCGATAATCCGAATGCACTTATTCCGTAGATTATTCCGAAGTTAACTGCTTTTGCATTTCGTCTCATCAAAGGAGTAACTTCCTCCAGCGGTGCTTTAAATACCTTCGATGCCGTAATCGCATGAACATCCGCACCCTCTTTAAAGGCTTCTATCAACTGTTCATCACCGCTGAGGTGGGCCATCAGACGCAGCTCAATCTGCGAATAATCGGCGTCAACAAATTTGCATCCTTCTTTGGGAACAAATGATTTTCTGATAAGGCGTCCTTCCTCCATTCTTACGGGAATGTTCTGAAGGTTTGGCTCAACGCTTGATATTCTGCCTGTCGCCGTTATTGTCTGGTTAAACGTCGAATGAATTCTTCCGTCATTTTCCACATAAGCAAGAAGGCTGTCGGTATATGTGCTCTTAAGCTTTGAAAGCGCTCTGTACCTCAGTATATCCGCAACAAAGGGATAATCGGGCGCCAGCTTTTCAAGAACATCCGCAGAAGTCGAATAACCCGTTTTTGTCTTCTTTCCGCCGGGAATAGCCATTTTCTCAAACAGAACTTCACCAAGCTGTTTGGGAGAATTCAGATTAAAATCCACTCCCGCCTCTTCTTTGATTTTCTGTTCAAGAGACACTATTTGCGTTTCAAGTGATTTGGAATAACTCTTTAATTCATCGGGAAGAATTCTGATTCCAAGCATTTCCATATCAAACAGACATCCGATAAGAGGAATCTCGATATTATAGAACAGGTCATTCATTCCCAAATCTTCTATTCGTTTGCATACGCTCTCTTTTGCCTTACCGCATACATATGCAAAGGTACAGGCATAATCGGACACCACATCGGGATTAACAAAATAAACCGTCCTTAAATCCTCTTTGCCAAACAGTTCCTGTCTTGACTTTATTATCAAGCCCATATACTCGTTTGCCACATCACATACCGTGTAATCATTTTTGAGAGGATTGCAGATATATGCTCCTATTGCAATATCTATCACATTATTGCGAAGAAAATCGCCCTCCGAAAGAGTCGGGAAGTATATCAACTGATCTTTAAAATCAAATGTTATAAACTTCGTATTCTTTGCCTGCAATGCCGCTTTTGCAAAACGCTCACACAGATACGAATCACTTATAAGTCCTTTTGCGGGAACAAAAATCGTTTCATCGTCATAGCTAAGTGCAAGTCCCACAACATCCCGCACTCTGTCGACTCCTACCCCTGTTTTCTCATTGGCAAGATAGAATGCAACTTCGCTCTTTTGGCAAAGACCGTTAAAAATATTCTCCGCTTCGCCAAAGTCATCAATGGTTCTAAAAGATTCCTTATAATCTTCACTTACCTTTGTTGCGCTGTCCGAAAACTTTGACAAAAGATTGTTAAACCCAAAGTTCTTTACCATCACATACGCTTCGGCAGTAAATATATCCCCAAGTCGAGCAGATTCAAAATCAAGTTCTATATCGGCATTCGTTTCTATTGTTGCCAAAGTTCTTGAGAGCTCTGCCATATGAAAATTCTCGGTAAGAGTAGTTCTTACGGAATTCTT